>ENA-OQDE01000073-OQDE01000073.1-human-gut-metagenome-genome-assembly--contig:-NODE-73-length-59757-cov-32.573503_pt1 | contig 59757 bp, 75 predicted proteins | sample MGYA00242768_ERZ504595 | MGnify/ENA primary metagenome ERZ504595 (study PRJEB26092, sample SAMD00036307) | human gut metagenome | host: Homo sapiens | study: EMG produced TPA metagenomics assembly of...
GGTCTGGCAGTTGGCGATAGCAGAGCTTGCAAGATCAGGCCGATGGGAAATGACGATGGGGCCGGTCACCACCGGCGGAAGAAGCGCATGACACGCTTGGCGCCAAATGCGCGGAAGAGTGCGGCCAGCACCGGTAGAGCAGACCGGCGCAGGCAACGCCAGGCAGGCGTAGGGCAAAGCTCGGCCTCGCCGTTGGGCGCGATGGCGGCATAACCGGCAATAAAGGCAAACGATGAGCCCAAAAATGCCGGCACCTTACCGCGCGATAGGAAGTGGAACAGCAGCGTGCCCAAGCCGGCAAACAAAAGCGTTGCCGACACCGAGAGACCGGTGAGCACGGGCACCAGCACCGTGGCGCCAAACATGGCAAACAGGTGCTGCAGACCGAGCAGGAACATGCGCGGGCGGCCGAGCGACGATGCGTCGTAGATGGCATCGCTGACGGCGGGCGTCGAGGACTGGGACATTGATGTCCTTTCGAATGGAAGGGCGATCGGGCATATCGGATAACCTGCCCGAACGATACGATCCGAACCATTGTACGCGATACGCAGTGCCTCACACGCGCCGCCACCTGCGAACGGCATCGTTATTTCCAGACACGCTCCGCAATGCGCTTGACCAGCGCAATCTTTGCCCACTGCTCGTCCTCGGTCAGCTTATTGCCAATCTCGCAGCTGGCAAAGCCACACTGCGGAGACAGATACAGGTTCTCGAGCGGCACGTACTTTGCCGCCTCGCGGATGCGCTCGACGATAACATCCTCGTTCTCGAGCTCTGCCGCCTTGGTGGTCACCAAGCCCAGCACGACCTTCTTGCCGGGAGCAACGTACTTGAGCGGCTCAAAACCACCGGCGCGGGGCGTGTCGAACTCCAGATAGAACGCGTCAACGTCCTCATGCGCAAACAGGTACGGCGCGATGGGGTCGTAGCCGCCCTCAAAAGCGTAGGTGGAGTGGTAGTTGCCGCGGCATACATGCGTGTTGATAACCAGATCGTCGGGCTTGCCCTCGATGGCGGCATTGTTGAGCGCCACGCCCAGCTCGCTTACCTTTTGCAGGTCGACCGGGCTCATGCCGGTTTTGGCAACAAAATCGGTATCGCAGTAGATGCCCCAGGTGCAGTCATCAAACTGGATGTTGCGGCAGCCCGCGGCATACAGGTCAGCAATCACGGTGCGGTATGCTGCGGCAATGGCATCGACGAGCTCTTCGTCGGTCTTGTAGACGGCGTGCAGACTCTCCTGCTGGCCATCGCAGCGGTCGAGTGTGACTTCGGAGAACGTCTGGATCGGCGCCGGAATGGTCTGGCGCGCGACCTGGCCCTCTCCCTCGAGCGACTTGATAAATTTGAAGTGCTCGACGAACGGATGATTCTCGCCGCTAATGGGACCGGTTACCACGGCGGTGTCGGCGGTAGTCTCCTCATCGTGGAACATGTAGCCCGTGCGCGAGGCGCGGCGCTCAATGCCGTTGAGGCCCCACATAAAATCGAGGTGCCAGTAGCTGCGGCGGAACTCGCCATCGGTAATCACCTGCAGGCCGGCAGCCTTCTGCTTGGCCACTAAGTCGCGGATGGCCTCGTCCTCGACGGCCTTAAGGCCGGAAGCGTCGAGTTTACCCGCGACATAGGCGGCACGGGCGTCCTTTACAGCCTGCGGACGAAGAAAACTGCCGACGATATCGGCACGAAACGGCGCGTTCGGTTGAATCGAAGTGCTCATAGATATCTCCCTTTGCATTGGTTGCTTTACTGGGACAGAGTATGAGCGCTCATATGGACATCGTAAAATATATGTTTATAACAGTTTGATATAGATGCTTCCTATATCAGTTTGGACTGCCATAAAGAGATTTGACCCGCGCAGAACGCAGCAGTCTAGATGTGCTGACGAATCGCTTCGATATAGGCCCGACCGTAGCGCGTAAGTGTCGTGTTCTTGCGCGTGATGATGCCAATCTCCATGTACTCGTCTACATCGAGCGGAATCGAGATAATACCGGGGCCGTTAAGTTCATGGCTGATCACGCCCGAACACACCGTGTAACCGTTAAGGCCCATAGCTAGGTTGAACAGCGTCGCACGGTCGCGCACGCGGATATTCTTGCGGCGCTCAAAGGTCGAGGTCAGCTCCTCGGAATAGTAAAACGAGTTGTAGCTGCCCTGCTCATAGGACAGGAACGGGTAGTCTTCCAAGTCCTCGAGCGTCACACTCGAGCGACCCGCCAGCGGATGGTCGGAGCACACAAAGACATGCGGCGTAGCGCAGAAGAGTCCTTCGAATACGAGCTCGTTGGCCGCCAGCATGCGCTCGATGACCTCGCGATTGTGCTCCGACAGATACAGGATGCCGAGCTCGCTTTTCATATGCGCGACGTCCTCGATAATCTCGTGGGTCTGCTCCTCGCGCAGGGTAAAGTCGTAGCGCGCGGCATCGAACTCGCGGATCACATCGACAAATGCATTAACGGCAAAGGAATAATGCTGGCAGCTCACACTAAAGTGCGGCACCTGCTCGGACGTGCCTTTGTACTTGCCCTCGAGCAGGTCGGCCTGGTCGAGCACCTGGCGCGCGTAGCCCAAGAAGGTCTCGCCTTCCTCGGACACAATGACGCCCTTGTTGGTGCGCTCAAAGATGTGTACACCCATCTCGTTTTCGAGATCGCGAATTGACGCGGTAATCGAAGGCTGCGACACAAAGAGTCGGCGCGAGGCCTCGGTGATGCTGCCGCATTCGGCAACTTTGACGACATATCTGAGCTGCTGGAGCTTCATGGCTTTCTCCCTAGACGTTCGTGACGTCGAAACCCGTCGCGTCCATCTGACGCATAAACGACGGCATCTCCCCCGTCGCGGCATAGGCGGCAATCTGATGCAGAGCCCCGGCAACCGCATCATCTGCCGCAGCGCCGATATGCCAGCGCGCGGCAGCCGTGACGGCCTCGTTGGCATTGGCGACTGCAACGGAATTGGGAACGGCATCGATCATGGGCAAATCGTTATCGGAATCGCCGAATACGGCCACCTCGTCGGGCGTCAGGCCCAAAGCGCGCGCCAGCTCCAGCGCAGCACAGCCCTTGTCCCAGCCGGTCGGAAGAACGTCGAACAGGCGCACGCGGTTGTTGGGAAACACGAGCGAGAGCTCCGGCACCTCGGCGGCAACACGCTCGCGCAGCTCGGCGAGCTCCTCGCGCGAACGGGCACTCCAGATATTCGTCTTGTATACCGGGGCATCGTCAACGACAGGGCGACAGGGAGCCTCTTCGCCCTTGAGCCACGCGTTGCCGCCTGACTCCATGGCGCGACGCACACGCTCGGGATCGCTTGTCACGCAATAGGCGTCGTTGTCCCAAAAGTCATCACCCAGACGGTAGACCTTCAAATAGGTATCGTCGGTCTCTTGCTCTAGGTAGTCGGCCAGGCGCATAAGGCATCGTTATCAGTTGCGCGCGAGGCAACCGCCTCGCCATCGACAAACATCACCTGGCCGTTGCAAAACGCACCGGTCGAGAAGCACTCGGAGCGATTGCGGAACATCCAGCTCATCGCGGACGGCTGGCGACCCGAAACCGGGCCAAAATGCAGGCCCGCCGCCTGCATGGCATGAATGCCCTCGATGGCGCAGTCGCTGGCGCCATCGTGTCCAGCAGGAATCAGCGTATCGTCCATATCGGTCAGCACAAGTTTGATCATAAGGTCCCCTCGGTCATTCTTTATCCCGTCTATTGTAACGACCTGCCAATAAGGGACAGGTTTATCTTGGCAGGTTTTATCTGGGAAAATGCAGCGCCCCTGTTGCCACCTGCCAAAATAAACCTGTCCCATATTGGCAGGTGCGCTAGTATAGGGAACAACAGATTCGATGCGGGAGTGCCGGCGGCGCAAACCACAAGGCTGAGAGGCATAGGGCCCAATCCTTTGAACCTGTCAGTTAATGCTGGCGTAGGGAGCATGCCGCCTTTACAGGGGCGCTGTCTATGCACAGCGCCCCTTTTCTATGCCAAGGAGGCATGTGCAGTGATTGATTCGGAACAGCTTAAGCAACATATGGTCAAGGCCGTAGAGGAGATTCGAGCCACCAATCCGATGGCCGGCTCTATCACCAACACGGTGACGATCGACTTTGTCGCCAACGCGCAGCTCGCCGTGGGCGGTTCGGCCGCCATGGTCTATCTGCCGACGAGGGCGAGGCGCTCGTTGCCGGCGGCGGCGCCATCTATCTCAACATGGGCACGCTCTTCCCCATCTACGAGCAAACGATTCCCCGCGCGGCCAAGGCGGCACACGACGCCGGCAAGCCCTGGGTGCTCGATCCGGTGGGTCTGGGCATCGGTAGCCTGCGCACCAAACTGGTAAGCGTGCTCAAGCAGTACAAGCCCACCATCGTGCGCGGCAACGCCTCCGAGATCATCGCGCTCGCCGGCCTGTGGGGTCTTGAGGCGAGGCGGCCGATCTGAGCCGCGTACGTGGTGTCGATACCACCGACACGGTCGACGCCGCCCGCGATGCCGCCGTGGCGCTCGCTCGCTACACCGGCGGCGCCGTTGTGGTCTCGGGCGAAGTCGACCTGATTACCGACGGCACGACCGTGGCCAAATCCCACGGCGGCAGCCCGCTCATGTCCAAGATCACCGGCTGCGGTTGCTCGCAGGGCGGCGTGCTGGCCGTGTACGCCTGTGCTACCGATCCGTTTACGGCAGCAGTCTGCGGCACCGCCGTCTACAACGTTGCCGGCACGCGTGCCGCCGCCGTCGCCGATGCCCCGGCAAGCTTTAAGGTCGCCTTTATCGACGAGCTCTACCGCGCAACCGCCCAAGATATTGCCGACAACCGACTCGAGCTCGAGGAGGCATAAGCCATGTCCGAGCCCGCAACCAATGCCGGCATGAACACGCTCGTCGCCGTAGCCATCGCCCCGTGCGGCACCGGCGACGAGCTGTCCGCCGAGGTCGCCGAGGTCGTACGCGTCATTCGCGAGAGCGGCCTTCCCAACCGCACCACCTCGATGTTCACCGAGATCGAGGGTGACTGGGACGAAGTCATGCAGGTCGTGCGCGACGCAACCTTTGTGTTGGCGAGCAAGGGCATCCGCACCGAAGTCGTGCTCAAGGCCGATATTCGACCCGGATTTACCGACACCATGACTGGCAAGCTCGAGCGCATGGAAGCGCAGATCAAAAAGCAGGAGGAAGCACGATGAGCATCCGCGACAACCTTGATATCTCGGCTTATCTGGTACTCGGCCCCGAAAACACGCTCGGACGCCCCGTGGGCGATGTGGTAGCCCAGGCTCTCGACGCCGGCTTTACCTGCATTCAGGTGCGCTCCAAGGTGGCAAGCGCCCGCGAGATCATCGCACTGACGGGCGATGCCGCGCAGGCCATCGCTCAGGCCGGCAAAACCGGGCAGGTCGCGCTGCTGATCGACGACCGCCTTGACTGCGTACTTGCCGCACGCGAGCAGGGTATTGCCGTCGACGGCGTGCACGTGGGCCAGAGCGATATCCCCGTGGAGGTCTGCCGCAAGCTCCTGGGGCCCGACGCCATCGTGGGTCTTTCGGCCCGCTGCGAGGAGATGCTCGAGTACGTCAAGACCGCCGACATGAGCCTGGTCGATTACCTGGCATCGGCCCGCTCCACGAGACCGAAACCAAGCGCGACTGCGGACGTGCGGCCGACGGCTCCATCATCACCAAGAGCTTTGAGGACCTGGCTGCCCTCCATGCGGCAAGCCCCGTGCCATCGTGGTGGGCGGTGGCGTCAAGACGGCCGACCTGCCGCAGCTTAAGACCACCGGCGTCGACGGCTTCTTTGTGGTGAGCGCCGTCTGCAGCGCCGACGACCCCTACGCCGCTGCCAAGGAACTCGTCGACACCTGGCAGCAGGCATAGGCCTATGCCGAGCAGCTGCTCCGCAGCCTCATACCTTCGACAGCGGAAAGCGCATCCCAGTTTGGACGTCCATTCTGGGATGCGCTTTCCATATAGAGGGCCAGCAGAAAACGCATCCCATTCCAAGCGCAAATTTTGGGATGCGGTTTCCGCGACCGCCCCCTCGCGAAACCGCATCCCAGTCTGAGCGCATATTCCGGGATGCGCTTTCCGTAGCAGCCCTTACCCCGCCAGATACGCTTCCAGCGCGGGCAGCGTCGTCTCCGCATCGTGGCGGCCGATCTGGTAGATGCGCTCGAGCTCACCGGGCTCGCGGCACAGTGACGGCACCTTCACCGATTCGCTCGGCCGCACCACAAAGATCTCGCCAGCGGCCTCGCGACGCGCCAGGTCATCGAGCGTGGCGTTGTAGACCTCGTGCCGATGCTCAAGCGCCGCAACAAACGCCGGATAGTGACGATACACGCGACGCAGCATGGGCATCACGCTGTTGGGCTGCTTTACAAAGCCCGCCGGCTGCGTGAGTACCACGATATTGCGGTCATACCCCTGCGCAAACAGCCATGCGCTGGGAATAGAATCAGCCACGCCACCATCCAGATACTTATGCCCGTCAATAGCAACGGGACGCGTCGCCACAGGAATGGCAGACGACGCCCGGATCCACTCGATATCGCGCTCGTCGCCATACGGTAGATCGTGGTAGACGGCCTTGCCCGTCTCGATATCGGTACACACGCACGTAAATCGCATGGGGCAGGCGCGATACGCCTCCAAGTCGATGGGATCGCGCTCGATAGGCACCTCGTGATAGGCAAAATCGGCATTGAACATATCGCCGGTTCGCAGCCAGCTGGTCACGCTCGCATAGCGCTTGTCGGCGCAATAAGCCTTGTTGTAACGAATGGCACGGCCGATCTGGCGCGATTTAAAGTTGTAGCCAAACGCCGCGCCCGCCGAGACACCCACCATATGGTCGCAGGTCAAACCGCGCTCCATCCAAACGTCGAGCACGCCCGCCGTATACATACCGCGGTAGCCGCCTCCCTCGAGCGCAAGCCCCACCGTGCGCGTCGTATCCGGCTGTGCCATGTGACCATCTCCGTTCCTGCGTTTTAAAACGGGACAAGTATACCCGTCAACATATATCGACTCAGTCGCATTTTTCATGCGCACCCAGGCGTTGCCGTTTGGCGAATAATAGCCGCCCACAGCATGTGCGCCTATATATAATTGTGCACTGTTGTCTATACTACTCAGCTGTTATCAACAGCGAACATTAGCCGGCAAAGTAACTCAACAACGCAGCAAGGCGGGGGCCTGGATACACGCAAGGCGCCGAGCAACGACGCGTGTACACTACGAGCTCGCCCGACGCCATCCGCCCCGACCTCAGAAAGCCGCTTACAACATGGACACCGCCAGCAATTACACCGAAACGCTCGAAAAGACCGTCCGCGACCTTCTCGAGCGCCAGGAGGATCTGGTCAGGACCGCCTTTACCGACCAGCTTACCGGGCTTGGCAACCGCGGCGGCTTTGCCCGTTCCCTCGAGGAGCTCTGGGAGCAGGACACCCCCGTTACCATGGCGTACATCGATATCGACAATCTCAAGCACTGCAACGACGTCTTTGGCCATGACGAAGGCAACCGCTATATCTTGCAGGTGAGCCTCTATCTCAAACTGTATATGAAGGTGGACGAGGCGGCATTTCGTCTGGGGGGCGACGAGTTCGCCATCCTATCTACGATTGCGACCGAGGACGACCTTGCCGAACGTCTGGAACACTGCCGAACGGTACTGCTCGAAAACAACGCTTCCAAGATGCCTCACTCGTTTAGCTACGGAGTGGCACACGCCGACCCCGCCCTGGGCGAAGCCCCCAATCGCTTGACGAACGATGCCGACCATCGCATGTACGACTACAAGCTACGTCATGCCGTGCACCTTGATCGACGCAATATCGCACAAGCCCACACCGACGACTTCGAAATAAGCGATCGCATTTTCGACGCCCTTTCGATGCTCAACGAAGGCCGATATTTCTTTATCGAGAACTTGGACAAACATCGAACCCTTTGGTCACAAGGCGCCTTGCGCGATCTTGGTCTTCCTTCGGAGCATATAGACAACTGCCACGATTACTGGAAAACGCGTGTCCATCCCGATGACCTTGAGGCCTATACCAACGACATCGACCAAATCTATGACGGCTCCAAACATCGCCACGTCATGCAGTACCGCGTGCGCAATGCCGCCGGCGACTACATCCTCGGCCGTGCTCGCGGGTTTCGTATCGACGGCGACGGAAATGTCCCCTCGCTCTATGTCGGCGAGCTCGTCAACCACTCGCTTGCCGAGACCGTCGACGCCGCCACGGGCCTCGGAACGCAGCGCACGCTGATCAACGCTATCGATGCCTGCCGTCGCGACCGTTGCAAGACGGGGCTTATAGCAGTGCGCGTTCGCGGCACGGCAAAGCTCAACGAGCTCTACGGGGCCGAGGCCGTCGACAACATGCTCGCCGAATACGCAGGCCGCATGCTGTCGATTACTCGCGGCAGGAGTCGCGTCTTCCGCTCACGCAACGCCCAGTTCGTCGTGCTTAGCAACAATTTGGATCACGAAGCATTCGAGCAACTGATCCAACATCTCGAAGAGGCCGTTTTCGCTCCCGTTCGAATCGCGGACGACACCATTACCCCCGTCTGTCTTGTCGTTCCGGCCTTTTACGAGCACCTGACCAATCAAACGGCCGCCGTTTTAGGCGAACTCGACCGTCGCATTCGCACGGCCGGCGGGCTTGTTCCCAACGACAGCCTCCCCATACCCGAGGTGGAGCGCAAAAGCGCCATCGCCGAACGCATCGATCCGCTCACGGGTCTCTATCGACCCAGCGTGTTTATGCGCCGCGCCAACGAATTTCTCGAGACAAGGCGCAACGGCGCTTGGTGTATCGCCACCGTCGATATGGGACACATGCGACTGTTCAACGAATGGCACGGACAGGCCGAGGGCGACCGCATGCTCGCCGATGTGGGCACGGTCCTCAAGGACATCGAGAATGCCAACATGGGCGTCGCAGGGTACTGGGGCCAAGACGACTTTTGCATACTCATCCCCTTTGAACACGACACCGTCCATCAGATCTATAGCCGCGTTCGCCAGGCCGTGGCCAAGTATGATGACGGCGTGGGGTTCTGGCCGTCCATGGGCGTCTACCCCATCGACTCCAACGAGAAAATCACCATCGATGCGCAGGCCAAGGCCATGTTTACCAATCGGCGCGCAAAAAACGACTTTAAGGAGCGCATTGCCATTTTCCGCCCCGAGGAGTACGAGCGCGAAATCGCGTTCCACCGCACACTGACCGAATTCCAGTACGCGCTCTCCAACGGCCGTATTACCTACTACCTGCAGCCCCAGGTCGACATGGAAACCGGCGAGATCATTGGCGCCGAAGCGCTCACGCGCTGGATCGACAAGGATGGCTCCCTCATTTCGCCCGCCACCTTTATCCCCGCTCTCGAAGAAAGCGGTTTTGTGGTGACGCTCGACAAATACGTTTGGCAGGGCGTTGCCTTGTGGCTGCGCGAGCGCATCAATCGGGGGCTTCGCGTGGTTCCGATCTCGCTTAATGTGTCGCGCGTGGATATCCTTGCCTGCGACGTTGCCGAGCATATGGGGGCGCTCGCCGCCCAATACAACCTGCCGCCCGAGCTCATGCGCATCGAGATCACCGAGACGGCTTATACGGGAGAGTCCGAGGCCGTGGATAAACTAACGGCCGACCTGCACACCCGCGGCTTCTCGACCTATATGGACGATTTTGGCACCGGCCAGTCCACGCTCGCGATGCTCAAGAACGTCAACGTCGACGTCATCAAGCTCGATCGCACGTTTGTGCCCGATAACGGCGATGAGGGCCGCAGCGTGCAAATCATCTCATCAATGCTCGAGATGGCGCAGTCACTCCATCTGCCCGTTGTGATCGAAGGCGTCGAGACGGACAAGCAGGCAAACATGCTGCGCCACATGGCGCCCGCTACGCTCAGGGATTCCTCTACTACCGCCCCATGCAGGCGGAGGATTTTGAGGCATTGCTCGATGGTGGCGACAACAACTAATACGCTCGCACGCAAACGCCACCGCCGAAGAGGACGTTTGTTCCCATGAGCTAACTAATACCCCAATCTAAACCGAATTGGGAGTAAGATACAAACCATTGTTCCATCCAAGGAGGTCATCCATCATGAACGAGTCGTATCGCCTGGGCGAGCAATCAATCATCGCTCATCTTCAGCGACTTGCGAACGGGGCCTCAACCACCGAGCTCGATGTTGCCGCGCTGCCCCCGGAGTTGCGTGCCATCGGTGAGCAACTGCAGAAAACGCTCGCCATCCTGCAACAAGAACGCGAGCTGCTTGAGCACGGCGCCTATATCGACTCGCTCACCAATCTTGGCAACCGTGGCGGACTCGACCGCCATGTCGATCAGCTCTGGCGCAAAGGCACCCCCTTCACCTGCGCCTATATCGATATCGACCGCCTTAAGCATTGCAACGATAAGTTTGGCCACGCCGAGGGCAATCGCTACATTCTGAGCATCTGCCGCGCACTCACCGAGACAATGGAGCACGATGAGTTGCTGTTCCGTATCGGTGGAGACGAATTTGTACTTATATCCCCCACGACAGACGAAGCCGAGCTCGAGCAGCGCCTGGAGCGGGACGCGTGCCAATCTTATCGAGGCAACATCGGACGGCAAGGCGCCCATGATCGCCAGCTTTAGCTTTGGCTGCTCGCGCGTCGACCCACTTGCAGGCGATACGCGTCGCCAGATGACAAAGGACGCCGACCGCAAAATGTATCGCTACAAGCTCATGTACCGTGTGCAACAACCGGAAGAAGGCGATGCGTTGCAACGCCCGATCACCGAACAACCCCCCCCCTGCAACGACCGAGTGTTCCAAGCGATCTCCATGAGCTCCGAGACACGCTATCCGTTCATCATTAACCTCGACACCGGCGAATCGCAATGGTCGGTTAATGCCGTGCGCGATTTTGACCTACCCTCCCAGCATCCCTACAACTCGCTCGATATATGGCTTGCCCGTGTTCACCCCGAGGACCGCGACAACGTACGTGCCGAGCTCGATATGGTGGTAAACGGCACGTGGCACTTCCACTGCATGCAGTATCGCGTCATGAATACGGCCGGAAAATACGCGCTTTGCGACTGCACGGGTTACCGCCTGGACGGCACCGATACCGAGCCCAACATGTATGTGGGCATTGTCACCAACCGAAGCTTGGCAGATACGACCGATTCCGTGACCGGTCTGGGCGATATCCACGCCCTGGTCAACGCCATTGGCGAGATGCGTCGCGTGGCACGAAACGCGGGCTTGATCGCCATTAAAATCGACGAAATCGCACAGGTCAATGCCCGCTTTGGCTTTGATGCAGGCGACCGCGTTTTGGCGGAGAGCGCCGCCTGCCTCATGGATTGCTCGCGCGGCAAGGGTCGTCTGTTCCGCTCGACCGGACCGATGTTCGTGGCGCTCTTTGACGAGCTTGATCCCGAAGAGACCGACGCGGTTGCAGACGAAATCGAACGGTTCTTGGGATCGCCCGTGCTCCTTGGCTCATTTGAATATCAGCCGCCCCTTCGCGTGGCGACGCTTCATCTGGACGCCGTCGACCGACATCCCGTTTCCATTTTGAACGAACTCAATGCGCTGATTAAAGAGGCGCCGCAGGTACCGGGCACCAAGCTGGACTAGCGTTATGGGGCGCGATGTGAAACACAAGCCGTTTCACATCGCGCCCCACGCCATCTACCCTCTCGTGGGATAATCCTCCGCAGAAGTCACCGACAGCAGAGGGAGTTTGTGATGAAGGTTCTTTTGGTCAATGGCAGCCCCAAGGCAAACGGCAACACCGCCCGCGCACTCACCGAGGTCGCAGAGCAACTTAATGCAGAAGGCATTGATACCGAGGTGTTTCAGCTGGGCGCCAAGCCCATTCGCGATTGCATCGGTTGCGGCCAGTGTGGCAAGCTTGGCGGTCGCTGCACCTTTGACGACGACGTGGTCAACGAGCTGATCGCTGCCGCCGAACAGGCCGACGGCTTTGTCTTTGGCTCGCCTGTCTACTACGCGCACCCCAGCGGCCGCATTCTCTCGGCACTCGATCGCGCATTCTATGCTGGTAGCAAAGCTTTTGCACACAAGCCGGGCGCTGCCGTCGCCGTCGCCCGTCGCGGCGGTACGTCGACAACGTTCGATGTACTCAACAAGTACTTCACCATCAACCAGATGCCCGTGGTCGCCTCCACCTACTGGAACAACGTCTTTGGCGCTGCGCCGGGCGAGGCCGATGGAGATGCCGAGGGTCTGGCCACCATGCGAAACATCGGCAAAAACATGGCCTGGCTCCTTCGTTGCATCGAAGCAGGAAAGGCCGCCGGCATCGAAGCCCCCGAAGCCGATCGCGAGCGCACCAACTTCATTCGTTAGAACGGCGGAACATACTATGAACGTGCAAATCTTCGGGACTAAGAAGTCGTTCGATACCAAGAAGGCGCAGCGTTATTTTAAGGAGCGCCGCATCAAGGTGCAGTTTATCGACCTTAAGGAAAAGGAGATGAGCAAAGGCGAGCTCACGAGCGTGATGCAGGCGGTCGGCGGCATCGACAAGCTGCTCAACCCCAAGGCCAAGGACGAGGAGACGCTCGCGCTCATCCAGCACCTCACCCCTAGCCAGCGCTTCGACAAGTTGCTCGAGAACCAGCAGGTTCTGGCCGAGCCCATCGTGCGCAACGGCAAAAAGGCCACCGTCGGTTATTGCCCCGATGTATGGGGAGCCTGGGAGTAGCCTGTGTTATTTGCCGGCGCGTGGGTATAAGAGCAGGCGTTTGGCATAAGATTCAACTGTAAGCCATGTCTAACAAAGGAGGCACATGCCCAACAAACCCGTGAAGATCATCATGCTTACCGGATACCTCGGTGCCGGCAAGACCACGCTGCTCAACCACATCCTCGCTAACGACGGCGGCATCCGCGCCGCCGTGATCGTCAACGATATCGGCGAGATCAACGTCGACGCCAGCCTCATCGCCGACGGCGGCCTTTCCGAGACCGACGACCTCATCCCGCTCACCAACGGCTGCATCTGCTGCACGCTTTCGGACGACCTTGCCAACCAGCTGCAGGGCATCGCCGATTCGGGCAAGTTCGACTACATCATCATCGAGGCATCGGGCATTTGCGAGCCCATCCCCATCGCCTACACCATCTCGAGCTTCTGCGACGAGCCAAGGTGGGCGGCGAGCCCAAGCTTGCACTCGACAACATCGTGGCTGTGGTCGACTGCGCCCGCATGTACGACGAGTTCAACGGCGGTCGCGACCTGCTCGCCGAGGATATCGATGAGGACGACATCGAGAGCCTGCTTATTCAGCAGATCGAGTTTTGCTCCACGCTGATCCTCAACAAGACCGATACCGTCACGCCTGAGCAGATTGCCGAGCTCAAGGCCATCGTGCGCAGCCTGCAGAAGGACGCCGTGATTGTCGAGGCCCAAAACGGCGAGGTCCCCATGGAGGAGCTGCTCGACACCGACCGCTTCGACTTTATGCGCGCCTACAACTCCGCCGCCTGGATCGAGGCCATGGAGCATCCCGAGGAGCACGACGACCCCGAGGTGCTCGAGTACGACATCGAGACCTTTGTGTACTCCCGCCGCAAGCCGTTTGACCTGCAGAAGTTCACCGATTTTGTTGAGCAGGAGTGGCCCGACGAGGTCATTCGCGTCAAGGGCCCGCTGTGGCAGACCGGCGATCCGGACATGTGCTACATGTTTGAGCAGGCCGGCCACCAGATGCGTCTGATGGAGAACGGTCTGTTTGTCGACTCTGCGCCCGAGGGCGAGAAGCAGAAGATTATCGACGAGAACCCCGAGATCATGCAGATTTGGGACGACGAGACGGGCGACCGCATGACGAGCCTGTGCATCATCGGCCGTCACATGGACAAGGATGCGCTCATCGCCGCCCTCGATGCCTGCCTGACCGACTGGCACCGCGCCTAGGTTTATCGAAGCGGGCATTTTCCGCCCACGTAACCGCCAAACCACCACGAAGGTGCCCTTCGTGGTGGTTTTTCGTTCTGAGCCAAGGAGATTCATGTTCAACATTGTGCTGTATGCGCCCGAGATTCCGGCCAATACGGGCAATATCGGCCGCACCTGCGTGGTTACCGGCGCCCGCCTGCATCTGGTGGAGCCGCTGGGCTTTTCACTCGACGACAAGACGGTGCGTCGCGCCGGCCTGGGCTACTGGCAAAACTTGGACGTGACGACCTATGCCGGCTGGGAGGATTTTCTTGCGCGCAACGGCCTCTCCCCCGCCGACGAGCGCCTGCATCTGCTGACCAAAAAGGCACGCCGCACCTATGCGCAAAGTACCTACCGCGATGGCGACTACTTGGTCTTTGGCAGCGAGAGCTCGGGGATTCCCGAGCCACTGCTTGCCGCGGCGCCCGAGCGCTGCGAGCGCATCCCCATGTTGCGCGATTGCGACTCGCTCGAAAACGCCGACGCCTGGGAGGCCCACGAGGAGTCGCTCGGGCATACCGAGGACAGCCACGAAGCCATCCTTCGACAGGATATCTGCGGCAACTTCGTCGACCCGGACGACTACCGCATCAGCGCTCTCAACCTCTCTAACAGCGCCGCCATCGTCCTCTACGAGGCCCCGCGCCAAACAGGCTTTCCGGGAATGTGACAAAGGAACTGTCCCTTTGTCACATTCGGTTATAGGTAGCGGCCGGTGATGCTTGCGGGGCAGGCCACGATGTCGCCCGGCGTGCCGGCGCAGACGATTTGCCCGCCCGCGTCACCGCCGCCCGGGCCCATGTCGATCACATAGTCGGCGTTGCGGACAAGGTCGAGGTCGTGTTCGATCACGACAACTGTGGCGCCCTTGGCGACGAGGCCGTCAAACACACTCAGCAACACCTGAACATCGAGCGGATGCAGGCCGATCGTGGGCTCGTCAAATACGAATACGGCATCGTCCTGCACGCGGCCCATCTCGCTCGCAAGCTTAAGACGCTGCGCCTCGCCGCCCGAAAGCGCCGGCGTGGGCTCACCGAGCGTGAGATAACCCAAGCCCAGGTCGTGCAAGGTCTGCAAGCGCGCCTGTACCTTTTTGAGTCCCAGCGTGGCGTCGAGGGCCTCGTCCACACTCATGTCCATGAGCTGCGGCAACGTCAGTAAGCTCCCGTCCTTGCCCTCGCGATGGATATGCGAAGCCGCGTCTGCATAACGTGAGCCGCGACATGCCGGGCAGACGATCTCGACGTCGGGCAAAAACTGCACGTCGAGCGATATCGAACCCGTGCCATCGCACGTAGGGCAGCGCAAGGCGCCGGTGTTGTAGCTAAAGGCGCCTGCCTTGTAGCCGGCTGCCTTGGCCTCGGGCGTACGGGCGAAGGCGCGGCGCAGTTCATCATGGATGTCGGCATAAGTCGCTACCGTCGAACGCACGTTGGCACCGATGGGCGTGGCGTCTATCAGGTTGGCACGTGCAATGCCCTCGGCATCGACCAACGCACGTGTTTTGGCAGGCGCTCGCTGGCTGCCTGCGCCTTAAGTGCCGGGATGAGTGTCTCGAGCACCAACGTCGTCTTACCCGAACCCGAAACGCCCGTCACCGCGACAAGGCGACCGCGCGGTATATCGACTTCGAGCGGTTTGACGGTATGGATGGCATCGGTCGCCATGCGGATATGGCCCCGGTCAAACATTTCGTCGTCAGGCACCTGCGGACGCAAGCGCTCAGGCTCCGAGCGCAAAAATGGGGCGATGCGGCTGCCCTGCGATTCTTCGACCTCGCCTACCGCGCCCGCGGCGATCACATTGCCGCCGCCTGCTCCGGCAACGGGGCCCATCTCGACCAGATAGTCGGCTTCCGCCAGTACGCGCGTGTCGTGGTCGACAACGACCACGGTGTTGCCGTCATCCACCAAATCGCGCATCACGCCTACCAGGCCGTCGACATTGGCAGGATGCAAGCCAATCGAGGGCTCGTCCAGCACATAGAGCACGCCCGTCGATCGGTTACGCACCACGCGGGCGAGCTGCACGCGCTGACGCTCGCCCGTGGAGAGCGTGGCACCGGCGCGGTCGAGTGAAAGGTAATCGAGGCCCAGATCGACCAGTCGACGGGCCGTGCTCAAAAACGAATCGCAGATATCCGTCGCCATGGGCTGCATCTCGGCCGGCAAGGATGCGGGCACCCCGCGCACCCACTCAATCGCCTCACCCAGCGTCATAGCCGCGGCCTGCGCCAGATTGATACCGCGCACCTGGGGATGGCGTGCGGCCTCGGAGAGACGCGTGCCGCCACAGTCACGGCATGGCCCCTCGCGCAAAAAGCGCGCCACGCGCTTGAGGCCCTTGTCGTCCTTAACCTTGGCGAGCGCATTCTCGACGGTATAGACAGCGTTGTAATAGGTAAAATCGAGCGGCGTGGCGCCCTCGCCGTTTTTGGGAACGTAGAGAATGTGCTTTTTAACCGCCGGACCGTGGAACACGATGTCGCGCTCTTGAGGCGTGAGCTGGTTAAACGGCACGTCGGTGCGCACGCCCATCTCGCCGGCTACCTGCTTCATCAGATCCCACATGAGCGTACCCCAGGGAAGCACCGCGCCTTCGTTGATGGTCTTTGACTCGTCGGGCACCAGGCTCGCTTCGTCCACCTCGCGCATGACACCGGTGCCGCCGCAGGTAGGGCACGCACCGCCGCTGTTAAAGGCAAGGTCCTCGGCACTCGGCGCGTAGAACTCGCGGCCGCATGCGGGGCACGTGAGCGACAGGCCCGCAGCCACGTTAAGGCTCGGCTCCACACGCGCCCCGCAATGTGGGCACACGTGATGGGCACAGCGGCTAAAGAGCAAACGCAGACTGTTGTTGAGCTCGGTCATGGTACCAAAGGTCGAGCGCACGCCTGGCACACTGGGACGCTGATGCAACGCGAGTGCCGCCGGTACGTGCAATACCTCGTCCACCTGGGCGTGCTCGGCCTGCGTCAGGCGACGTCGAGTATAGGTGCTGAGCGCCTCCAGGTAACGGCGCGAGCCTCGGCATAAAGAACTCCCAGCGCCAGCGAGCTCTTGCCCGAGCCCGACACGCCGGCAATGCCCACGAGCCTCCCCAGCGGAATATCGATATCGATGTCCTTGAGATTGTGAACACGTGCACCGCGCACCTCGATAGCCTGCGGGCTCATCTTCTGTTCCGTCACCTTTATCACCCTACTCATGCCATAAAACGCGGTCGCGGATATACTCGCCCAGCATGGGCACGGTAAACCGCACAAGGCCGTATCCGGCGGCCTCGATGACGCGCTCGCGAATCAGGCTTGCGCGATATTTACTCGCCCAGCTCTTGGTACGGTCGCAGCGCTCAATGATATCCGCCGTGCGCGTCGGCTTGTCCTCGTCAACCGCCATAGCCTCGATAAAGAGGCGCTGAGGGCTGCGCAGACCGTAATACAGAGGTGCGTCAACCGCTTCGTAGAACTCGGAGACGGCATCCGCATGGCCATTCTCGACATCGCGCCTTTCGATGACCTGCGAGCCACGCCGGACAGCAGACCGCCACATGTAATAGCCCACCAGCTGAACCATATAGGGATGCCCCATGCTCTTGCGCGCCGCAAGGTCCGCCGTCTCCGCGTCAACGTAAAGACCAGCGTCTTTGACCGTCTGGATATACGAATCGCGCACTTTGGGCAAAGATATTGCCCCCAACGTACGCTGCTGGGCACGCCGCAAAAACGTCACGCTCGGCTCTTCGAGCAGATCGTCAACCATACTGGGCAAGCCGGCGAACGCCAGCGCAAGACCGCGCTGGTCGCTATCGGGCAAGCCCGTGGCATCCTGGTCTCCGAGCACCTGCTGATAGAGGACGGCAAGAGCCGCCAGTTCCTCGATAGACACCGATTGTGCCTCGTCAATCGCAAACAAGACGCCCTTGCCCGGACCGAGCTTCTTGAGACGCTCGTTGACCAGCCCTCGCAATGTCTCGCCTTTTGCCCGCGCCGCCTCGACCGACATCCGGCCAAACGACGGCCCAAACTCCATTGACGTCACAACGGGTTTATTCGAGCGAAGCGCGTCGGCCAAGCGGTCGCACAAACCAAGCGAAGCGGAATCGGAGACAACCGCCCATCCGCGCTCGCTGGCTAGACGTTGCAGCTCCCGCAGGAGAACCGTTTTGCCACAGCCGCGGTTTCCCGTAATGAGCATGAGCCTGCCCGGCGCTCCGGCGCCGTTGTCGAGCCCTTCCTCAAAATCTTCGATGACCGACTCGCGACCGATGAGTATCGGAGGCCGCTTACCAGCTGTGGGCTTAAAGGGATTTGGATTCATATCGGCCTCCTCGGATTGGCAAACCCTGGTAACAGTTATACCAACTTATACTGAGTTATACCAATAGCATGTGACAAAGGGGCTGTCCCTTTGTCACATGTGGCCGAAAAACTCGGCGTCTGCTGCTCGCCAGGGACGGAAGGTGGCGGGATCGATCTTTACGTGCGCTGCGGCGGGCACGTCATACCATTTGACCGTGTAGCCGGCGCCATGAGAGCAAAAGACCGAGTCGGGCGTGTTGGGCAGATCGGCCTCGGGCTCGTAGGCGGCAGCCTCGATTACGCGCTCGCCATCATGGCAAGCCGCATAACCGGCGAACTCCAGGTACAGATGACCGCGCCCGCTCGTGTAGGCAGCCACCTCCAGCGCGTAATCCTGCACCTCGGATGCCGGCACGCGACCCACAAGCTTCGCTCGGTCTCCCGCCATCGTCGGCGGCTCGTACTCGGCACCCATGCGTGTGGCATCTGACAACGCCCGGCCCACGCACTCCCCCGGCACCTCGAGCTCAAAGTGGTACCACGGCTCCAGCAACACGTCTGCGCCGACCTCGCGCGCCTGCATCAAACCCTGGCGAATCGCGCGATACGTGGCCTGGCGAAAATCGCCGCCCTCGGTGTGTTTGGCATGCGCGCGGCCGCCCGTGAGCGTAATGCGCACATCGGTGATGGGCGAGCCCGTCAGCACGCCCAGGTGGTCGCGCTCCATAGCGTTGGTGAGTGCCAAACGCTGCCAGTTAAGATCGAGCTCGTCGGTCGAGGTCACGGTGCCAAACTGCACACCCGAACCCGCCGGCAACGGCTCCAGGCGCAGATGCACCTCGGCATAGTGGCGCAGCGGCTCAAAGTGGCCCACGCCCTCGACCGGCCGCGAAATAGTCTCCTTATAGAGAATGCCGCCGGGCTCAAACGCAACCGAAAGGCCAAAGCGATCGGCCAACACCCGCTGCACGACCTCGAGTTGCACGGCGCCCATCAACTGCAAATGGATCTGCTCAAGATGCGTATTCCAGCTTACGCCGAGCATGGGATCTTCGTCCGCCAACTCACTCAGCGCTTTAAACACCGCATGAACGTCGTGTTCGCCCGGCAGCACCGTATAGGTGAGGACCGGAGCGATGACGGGCGCATCGCCCGCGGGCTCCGTGCCCAGGGCGTCCCCTGGGCGAACGTGCGCAAGACCCGTCACGGCGCAAATACCGCCAGCAGCAACTTCTTGGGCAAGCTCATACTTCTCGCCGTTATAGATGCGTACCTGATCGACCTTCTGTTCCCACGCCTCGGCACTGGAATGCCCGCTGATCATCTGTTTTGCGCGCAGCGTGCCGCCGGTCACTTTAACCCAAGCCAAGCGCTCGCCACGATCCCCGCGGCTGACACGATAGACGCGCGCGGCAAACTCCGGGAGCCACGCCTGCTCACGCATCAGCGCGCATATACCATCCAGTAGCTCGTCAACGCCTTGGTCCTTGAGCGCCGAGCCGGCAAAGCAGGGAAAGAGCTTGCGCTCGGCAACCATGCGCGACAGCGTTGCGACAGAAAGCTCACCCGCTTCAAGAAACTCCTCGAGCGCCGCTTCGTCCAACGCAGCAGCGTCCTCCTGAACGGCGCCGCCCGCCAGCAGCTCGTTGGCATCCAGACAGCCCCGGAAAGACGCTGCCCGAGTTGTGCCAGCAAAACATCGCGGCCGGGATTCTCCAAATCGATCTTGTTGATGAAGATGAACGTCGGGATGTCATAGCGTGCAAGCAGGCGCCACAGGGTTTCGGTGTGCCCCTGCACGCCATCGTTGGCGCCCACCACCAGAATCGCGTAGTCCAGGGCACGCAGCGTGCGCTCCGCCTCGGCAGAAAAATCGACATGGCCGGGAGCATCCACGAGCATGACGTGGGTATCGCCGTGGTCGAGCACGGCCTGCGACGAGAAAATCGTGATGCCGCGCTCGCGCTCGATCGTGTTAGTGTCCAGATGCGAATCGCCATCGTCCACGCGGCCACGCTTGCGAATGCGGCCCGCGTTGAACAGCATGGCCTCGGCCAACGTGGTCTTGCCGGCATCGACATGCGCCAAGATTCCAACGACCGCTTGCTTCGACATGGCTCTCCTCTTATTGCAAGCCCATCGCACGCGGCAACGGGCGTTCACGCTCCACACTGGATGATACAATTTACGGGCCGGTGGGCGAAGCGGGCCCTATCCCCCGACCGAGCTCATCGCCCCGCGTTGCCGCGCGGCGATTTTCGTAGGTTCGCGCCTTGCGAAAGCCGGCACCTCCCTTTTTGTCTGCCCGGGTTCATCTGGGGCGGTAACAATGCGAGTCCCACAACGACGCGTTTTACCAAAAATTGCCCCACTCGGGGCCATTTTTTATTTGAGCTGGGTGATGATACGTGCTTGGCTCCTACGCCTCGCGCAGCCAATCAAACGCGACACGCGCCGTGCCGTCGGACACATAGACGATACCGACACGCTCGAACCCCGCCTTGGCGATGGCGCCCTGCATGGGCAAGTTGTCCTCGTGCGTGTCAATACGCAGATGGTCGGCGCATTCCTTGGCAAAGGCAAACATCGCCGCCGCGATACCGTGCGCGGTGCCGTCGGATGCCACGCGATGCAGCACGGCATACGGAGTGTCGCTGCGCCATTGACCGTCCTCAATCACGTCATAGCACTCGTCCGGACCCGGTAAAAAGGCAAACGTCGCCACCACGCGGCCGTCGACTTCGCACACGTAACTGCCACCAGCGGCAATATCGGCAGCCAGCTGCTCGGCCGAAGGCGTGCCCTCGGGCCACTGCGTGGCGTTGCCATGCGCGCGCATAAAGGCGCGGGCCGCGTCATAGATAGCCATGACGGCGGGAATGTCGGTATCGAGGGTTTTTCTGATCATCACGCGGCGACCTCACGTTTATTGGTATCACTTTGATTGAGCAATGATACCAACGTTTGGAGAGGAGCGCGAAGCAGATGGGGAGCAAAAAGCGAGCCGCCTGGTCAAAAGCCAAAAGCGAGTTTTTGGGCGCTGCCACCGGCGGCGATATGGGCGACCTGTTTGCGCGCGAGGACGAGCGCCGCGACGCCCTGGACGCCGAGCGCGACGAGGCTTGGCGCTATAAGTCGTGCGAGCGCAAAAACCGTTACGACACACGCGCCGAAGCCGAGGCCGTTATGGCCGACTGCGAAAACCGCGGACGGCGTGGTTTGGCCTGCTACAAATGCGAATACTGCGGCGGCTGGCACCTGACGTCGCACCCTTGGAAATAGACCCCGCATCGGCACGGCGCTGGCGAAGCGCCAGCCATCGTGCACAAGCTACGGGCGCGGCGGCACCAAAACATCGTAACGAACGGCCTTGCCCGCAAGCTGATAGCTCGCTTAACGCCGGCAAGCAGCGGCCCCTTCACCGGTCGCTTGATAACGACCTTGCGCGGGTGCACCGCAAGCGCAGCTTCGACCAGCGTCTCCTCGTCGGCGCACGGCTGCTCCAGATGGTGCAAGAGCTGAAACTTCTTTTTCACCGCCGCGCTCTTGGTGCGCTCGGGAAACATGGGGTCCAGATACACCACGTCGGGAGCCGCGAGCTCGCCTTGCTTGATCAGCTCGGCCGTATGGCGAAGGCCGGCAATGCTGTCCTCGCCCGCATGTAAGCGCATGCGCGCCACAGCAGCCGCAAGCGCCGGATCATCTGCCGCGCGATCCAAGGCGTCCTTGAGGAGTGCCGCGATTACGCAATCCTGTTCATACAGATCGACGGTAAAGCCCGCGGCCGCCAGCAGCAGCGAATCCTCACCAAAGCCCGCCGTGGCATCAATCGCCCATGGGCGCTCGATGCCTTTTGTGCGCGCAACCTTTACCAGCAGCTCTTGCTGCAGGCGGCCCTGCTTGAGTCGTGGCAGCATGCGGCCAAAATCGGCGCGCAGTTCCATCGTGCCGTCGGTGAGCGTGAGGCCCTCGGACTTCCCGGTCAGCTCAAGCCCCGCGGCCCGAGCAACAGAAAAGGGATCGACGACGCCCATGGACACTCCTTAGCAAACAAAACGAATACGTGAGCGCCACCTCAGTTGGCACCCAACCGTCCGTTATTGTCCCACATGCGACATGGTCCACAGCATCCCAATGCAAAGCACCGCCATCAATCCCGTGCACACGGCAGCGATCACAGAATCACCCATGCGCCTTCCCAACGACCGCGGTTCACGCACTTGCTCTGGTCCGTACATCATGGCTCCTCCTTAGACTCACTTCTTATCACGGCCTCATCATCGCAGCGCCGCACATGAGCTGCCATCGATTTGACTTACAGCTGGCTTTCCTTTTTGAAAGATTGCCCTGCACAGGCGAGAAGCGCTTTCTAACACACACGCCGTCACGTTGAACTACAATGTGCTTCACGATATGTGCAGCATATGGGACGCGCCAGACTGGCAGCGCCCGAATCGAAAGGACTACCTATGAGCGCCGCGCGCAAGACACTCAAAATCCTTGCCCTCATCTATTTTGTTTTGGGCATCGCCAGCCTCGTCATCGGTATCACCGGCATCGCAACCGGCAAATTTGAATCCGTCTACGGATCGAACGCCATGCTCGCCGCGGTCGTGCTTGTCGCCAAGGGCGTTATCGACCTTGCCGCAGGTGTTGCGGGCATCAAGGGCGCCAACAAGCCTTCGCAGGTGGATGGCGCGTTTAAGCTCGGCATCGTTGCCGCAATCGCCACGATTGCGCAGGCTGTGCTCACCCTTCCCGCACTCGGCGGCAGCGCCGTCAATATTGGAGCCTTTGTCATCGTGGTCTACGACCTGTTCTTTGTTCAGCAGGCACGCGCCGTCAAGGCCGAGAACAAGGACCGCCTGTAAGCGCTCACTTCTCATAGCCTCTGCAGCCAAGTAACTAAAAGGCCGATCGCGCATATCCGCGGTCGGCCCTTTACGTTTGCCCAGATAACACCTGCCAAAATAAACCTGTCCCTTTTTGGCAGGTTGTTAGCTGTGACGGTACTCGGCGATGATGAAGTCGATGTCGGTTTGAAGGGTGTCCAGGTTTGCCAGGCGCTCTTTATCGGCAGGGCGCGTGCGGTAGTAGTACGGCGTCATTTGGAACACCGCCTCGATGTCAGCCTGGGTCTGGAGCGTAATGTTCGCAAACACCCGCTGCGTTCCGACCAACTCGAGTTCAGTGGTCTTCGGCAGCTTCTCGTCATTGAGATATGGCGTGTCGTAGAGCACCTCTTTGAGGCCAAACAGATGCCGAGCACCCGGCACCACGGTGTAGAGCGAACCCTCTGGCGCCAGCACGCGGGCAAACTCACGCTCGTTAAAGGGAGCGAAGAGCTCGGTCACCATATCAAAGGCGCCATCAGCCACGGGGATATCTTTCATGTTGGCCACGAAGTACGTCGCATCGCCGCGCTTGGCGGCAAGGCGCACCATCTCCTTGCCCAGGTCGAAACCGTAAGCATCTACGCCCGGCACCGCGCCCATAGCGCTGGTGTAGTAGCCCTCGCCGCAGCAAATATCGAGCAGCGTCATGGGGCAGTTCGTAGACGCGGCACGTCCAGACACCTGCCCGCGCACCAGCTCGACCATCGCATCGCGCAACGGTGCATAGTATCCGCGGTTCAGAAAGTCACGACGACTGCGCGCCTGCGACTTGGGATCACCCATGGAGTCGCCGCTCTTGGACGAGCGCAACAGGTACAGATAGCCCTCGCGCGCACGGTCAAAACGGTGTCCGCCCGTGCATGCAGCACCGCGCTCGTCGTCCACCAACGGTTCATGGCAAACGGGACACAACAACATGGCAACTCCTTAGCGCGAACAACACAACGCCCACCATTGTCGCACGCCTTCCCCACCTAGTCATAGAAGAGACAAGGAGTGTCCCCGGCTGCCGACAGAAAAGGAACGTCCCTAAGCGCCGGCTGGCTGCATTAGGAGTATCATCGTCTGCGCAAATAAGCACGAAAGAGCATATTAGAGATTGAGAGCGTATGGCAGACACCGCATCTAAGCACATTGACATGACCACCGGCTCGCTGTGGCGCAATATTCCCCTGTTCGCCTTCCCCGTAGCCGCCACGAGCATCTTGGAGCAGCTGTCGAACCTCATCGCCACCGTCATCATCGGTAACTTCTCGGGCGACCAGGGAACCTCGCCATGGCAGCGGTCGGCTCCAACGTTCCGCTTACCAGTCTTATGCTCAACCTGTTTATCGGCATGTCGCTTGGCTCCAACGTGGTCATCGCCAACGCTATCGGCCGCAACGATCAGAACATGGTCAACCGCGCCGTCCACACCTCGATTCTCATGGCGCTTGTGGGCTTTGTCGTCATCGCGCTGGGCGAGATCTTTGCCGAGCCCATGCTCGCCGCGCTCAACGTTCCCGCCGAAACCATGCCGCTCGCCTCGCTCTACCTGCGCGTCTTTTTGCTCAGCATGCCCTCGATCTTGCTCTACAACTTTGAGGCCGCGATCTTCCGCTCCGTCGGCATCACCCGCATGCCGCTGCAGGCGCTTGCCGTGTCCACCGTCCTCAACATTGGCCTGGACTCATCTTTGTCCCCGTACTCCACTGGGGCGTCGCGGGCGTCGCCATCGCCACCGCCATCGCCTACACCGTCAGCGCCGCTACGCTCTTTATCCGTCTGCTCAAGACCGACTCCGTCGTCCGCGTCACTCCACGCGACTTAGGCTTAGACCCCGTCGCCCTCAGGCGCATCGTCAAGATCGGCCTGCCCGCCGGCATCCAGAGCGCCGTCTTTGCCGTCGCCAACATCATCATCCAGTCCGCCATCAACAGCTTGGGCACCGAGGTCATGGCGGCATCGAGCGCCGCCATGAGCCTGGAGTACGTGTGCTACAACCTGCTCAACAGCTTTAGCCAGGCCTGCACCACCTTTGTGGGACAAAACCACGGTGCCCGCCAAATCGACCGCTGCACCAAAACGCTCAAGGTCTGCCTGGTCGAAGGCGGTATCGTCGCGCTCACCACCATCGTCATCATCGTCGGTCTGGGGCGCGAGATTCTGTCGCTCTTTAACAGCGACCCCAACATCGTCTCGATCGGCTATATCCGCGTGTGTTCGATCTTCCCGGCGTACGCTTTTAGCATGTTCTACGAAAACATGTCCGGCTACCTGCGCGGCTTTGGCATCTCGCTCATGCCCGCCCTCATCACCATGATCTGCGTCTGCGGCATCCGCTTCTATTGGGTATTCTGCGTGTTCCCACACTTCCGCACCTTTGCGAACATCATGATGGTCTACCCCATCAGCCTGGGCACCACGGCGTTCTTTATGGTCGTGGCGGTATTGCTCTGCCACCCGGCACGCACCTACCGTCTAGCACAAGCCAAAGCGACAGCCCGCTAATCACCACTCTCAACGCCACGCCAATCATTAATTGACAATATGCGAGCTCATATAGTCGATAAAGTGCCTCGTGGCGACAGGCATGGTGTCCCAGCTGCGCCAGGCTGCAACCACGTCACGCGAAGGAGCATGCACGATGGGTCGTACGCGAATATCGGCCCGCATGCCCTCGACGGTACGGCGATACAGCATACTCACGCCTAGGCCCTCCTCCACCATCGCCATGATGGTGTAGTCGTCGGTCACCTCGCTCGTCACGTGCGGTGACAGCCCATGCGCCGCAAATGCATCGAGCACCAGGCTCTGTTCGCCCTCATCCAGCAGCACAAACGGCTCGGACGCTAGGTCGCGAGTGTCACCTTTTCCTTTGCCGCCAGCGGATGCGCGGCCGGCAACAATGCTACCAACTCGTCATGATAGACCACGCGCTTCTCGAGCCCCGCGGTAAATCCGCGTGCCGTAAAGCAAAAGTCAACCACGCCATCGTGCACCCACTGGGCGTTGCGCGTGTAATCGCCCTGCTTGAGCGTAAAGTGAACGCCCGGGTGCAGGGCCCCAAAGTCGCGGATCACGCGCGGCAGCACGGTACGACTCACGTTGGTAAACGTCGCAATGCGAATGTCAGTCGACGAAAGCCCCAGCAACTCCTGACGCTTGCCCTCAAGCTCGGCCTCGGCAGTTACAATCTGGCGCAGATACGGCAGATACTGTTTGCCGTCGCGCGTAAGCGATACGCCCTGCTTACCGCGCTCGATAATCGTGGTGCCCAGCTCGCGCTCGAGCGCCTTGACGGCCTGGCTCACCGCGCTTTGCGTATAGCCCAGCTCGTCGGCCGCGCCCTTCAGACTGCCGCAATCGACCACCATACATACAATCTGATATCGCGATGCCATCGTGCCTCCACATCGATGTAGCCGTAAAACGTTTTGCCAGCGCTTTTTCTAGCAACATTAGTATTTCTTAATCATACTGAAGATACATTCGCTTTACTACATCCACATCTGGGAGCAGAATCCTTTTTGCGAAACCGTTCTGTAACAAAAGGAGTCCCATGGATCGCAAAAAAGCAATCGCGCTCTCATTTTCCGTTCCCGTCGCATGGGGCTTTTCGTACCCCCTCATGAAGATCGGCATGGACAGCATGAACGCCACGAGCATCGTTGCGCTGCGCTGCATCATCGCCTTTGTGGCCTGCCTGCTGCTCTTCCACAAGCGCGCTTTCCGCATCAATCGCGACCTTATGGTTCGCGCCGCCATCATCGGCGCCATCATGGCAACCGAGCTCACCTGCATGTGCTTGGGCTCCAGCCTTACTTCCGCCTCCACCGCCGGCTTTTTGCAGAGCCTGACGGTCGTGATCGTGCCGTTTGCCAACGCCGCCCTGTTGCGTCGCGCCCCCGAGCGCAAGGTGCTCGTCGGCACCGCCATCGTCACCTGCGGTATGCTGCTGCTCTCGGGCGCCGACTTTACCAGCCTGAATCCCGGCGCGATCATCATGCTGCTCTCTGCCTTTATCTATGCCAGCCACATTATCGTAGCCAAGCGCTTTGTCGAAGAAGTCGACCCACTGGCCTTGGGTGTTTGGCAGCTGGGCTTCGGTGGCTTGTTCTCGGGCATCGCCGCATGCACCTTGGGCGGCTTCACGCTTCCCAGCACACCCAACGAGATCGTCGTTGTCGTCGCACTCGCACTCATCTGCTCTGCCTACGGCTTTATCACCCAGACGCTCGCACAGCCCCACGTGCCCGCCGAGACCACGGGCTTTGCCTTCTCGCTCGAGCCGGTCTGCTCCGCCGTCTTCTCGTTTTTCCTGGTTGGCGAGGTCCTGAGCCCCATCGCCTTCTTTGGCGCCGCCCTCATCCTCACCGGCGTCATGGTGGCAACCATCGAGCTTCCGCGCCTTCGCGCACATGGACAGGCTCGCATGGCAGGAGCGCCCGAGCACGTCTCGTAGACCCCACTCCTTGTGCAGCCGCGGCATAAAGGCAACCGGTGCGCCTTTACAATAGATGTCAACAGAGCATCTGCATAAAGGAGCCCCATGGACACCGCAACTCGCGACCGCAATATAGCAACTTGGTTGGGCGATGCGCCGCAGCCGGTACGTGACACTACGAACCAGCTGCTCGGGCGCATCGCCCTTTTGCGTGCCGAGCAGACCATCTACCCGGCACAAGACGACATCCTCAATGCCCTTGCCTACACGCCGGCCGACCAGGTCAAGGTTGTCATCTTGGGTCAAGATCCCTATCACGGACCCAACCAGGCCATGGGGCTGTCGTTCTCGGTCCCCGCGACGCAAACCAAGTTGCCGCCGAGCCTGCGCAACATCTACAAGGAACTCAATGCCGATCTGGACTGCCCTATTCCCGCCACAGGAGATCTAACGCCATGGGCACAACAGGGCGTCCTGCTTCTCAACACTACGCTCACCGTGCGCGAGCATGCCGCGAACTCGCACGCCAAACTGGGCTGGAGCACGCTCACCGACTACGTTATCGAACGCTGCTGCCAGCTGCCCCAGCCGGTAGTCTTTTTGGCATGGGGCCGCTTTGCCCAGCAGATGGTCGAAGACAAGCTCGCCGCGATCGGCGCAGGCAAGGCAACCGGCAAGTTCTGCCTGGCTTCCACGCACCCCTCGCCGCTTTCGGCCAACCGTGCCACGGCAGAACTCCCCGCCTTTATGGGGTCGCGCCCCTTCTCGGCAGCTAATCGACTACTCGAACAGCACGGCTCGACCCCCGTCAACTGGGCTTGCCTCGGCTAAAATCGATACATCAAAAACGCGCCCGACGGCTTTCCATCGGGCGCGTTTATTATTCGGGCCAAATAAATTGTGTGCGGCCGGCCTCGCCACCATCGATCAGCAGGCTCTGCCCGGTCATAAACCGGTTGGTCACGCCCACAAAGTAGATCCATTCGGCGATCTCTTGGGCGGTAGCCCAGCGCTTAAGCGGTGTGAGCTCCATAATCTGGTTCCACAGGCGTTCGTCTTCCATCACACAACGGTTGAGCGGCGTGATAACGCGCCCGGGTCCACGCTGTTGGCGATGGCCTGCGGCGCCAAGCGGTTTGCGAGGTTCTTGGTATAGGCGATAACGCCGCCCTTGCTGGCCGCATAGGCGGGGAACTCCGATCCCGTATGCCCGCTCGCCGACCCCACATTGACCACGGATTTGATAGCCGGCGCCGGCTTGGCGGCAAGCCCCTCCCCCACAAAGGCGTAGCGCTCGGTCACGTTGATGGTGCCACACAGGTTGGCGGCGATGTCGTCGGCCGAATCCTGTGTACCGGCAACGTTCACGATCACCTGGGGCTCAAGGTCGTCTGGAAACGAGTCCGGCTCGCGGACATCAACGATCAGATGGCGGTAGCGCTCGTGTTCGATCGCCGCCGGCAGCAGGTCAAAGCCCACGACCTCGTGGCCCTCGTCCAAAAAGCGCCGCACGCATGCGGCTCCGATACCACCCGAAGCGCCCGTGATCAAAACCCGCATACTTGCTCCTTAGGCGGTTGCGTGGCGCTCGAGATACTCGGCGCCCACGTTCTCGCGCTCCCAGCTGCGCACGACCTTGTAGCCCACGGGGCTCAGGAAGACCTCGCACAGCAGCTCGGCAATAGCGCCGGTCAGCGAGCACATAAGGACCTGCACCCAGGTCCAGCCAAAGAACGTGTGGCTCACCACGATGGCAAAGACCAAGTTGTCGATAAACTGGCCAACGCCCGTGGACACATAGGAGCGGAAGGCAAAGCTCGCAAAATTATTCTTTTTGACCATACGGCCGAGCGACTGATTGAGCGTGGAGTTAACCACGGCAGAAACGAGCATGGCAAGCGACGAGCCAAGCACCACGTACCAGGTGCCACCGATGGTGGCGTTAAGGGCAGTGTTGACCTCGATCATGCCGGTATCGTAGTAGGCACCCCACATGCCGGGCGTGAGCGAGCATACCCAAAAGCACAAGCTCACGGCCAGATTGACCAGCAGCGCGAGGATAGAGATTTTGATGGATGCCCTGGCGCCAAAGCGCTTGCAGATCATGTCCTGGCACAAAAACGAAACCCAGCTCACCACAAAGCCACAGTCGAGCGCCAGATACGGCAGGCTGATCAGCTCTTTGTTGGCCAGCAGGTTCATCATGATGACGCTCACGAAAAACAGCGAAACCGTTGCCGCGGGAATGCTCCGCAACAGGACCTTGTAGTCTCCATGACCTTCTTGATCATTATGTACTCCTTTGGTTTTAGGTTTAACGAGCAGGATATCGGACCCGAACTGCTCGGACGCCCCGGTCTTGAGACGACGGTGGGTATGATAGCCGCTCACACGGCATCAGGCAAGCAAGCGGCGCGGCAGCCCCACAGGCCACCCCGCCGATGCGTTAAAAGGCTACGTTGCCAAACTCCGACAGGATAAGGTTGGGGTTGTGGTCGGTCGCCCAGTCCACGTTCCACGGCTCGTGAACAGCAGCAGCTTGCCGCCGCGCATGTCCTCGACGCGCAGGGTGTCGCGCGTGAGCGAAAGAGCCGGGATATCGATGGTATCGGGGTCATTCTGGATCCAGCGGATGTCCGTATAGGGCAGCGGCTGGCGACGAACCTCAACACGGTACTCGGCCTTCAGGCGGCGCTCGAGCACCTCAAACTGCAGCACGCCGACCACGCCGACGATAACGCTTTCCATGCCGGCGCCCAACTCGCGGAAGATCTGGATGGCGCCCTCCTGGGCAAGCTCCTCCATGCCCTTGACGAACTGCTTGCGCTTGAGCGTGTCGACCTGCGTAATGCGAGCGAACATCTCGGGGGCAAACGTCGGGATCTGCGGATACTGCACATGGCGCTTGCCGGAGCACACGGTGTCGCCGATGCTAAAGATACCCGGATCGAACAGGCCCACGATATCGCCCGCGTACGCCTCGTCCACGATGGCGCGGTCGTCGGCCATCATCGACGTGCCCGTGGCAAGCTTGAGCTTGCGGTTGCCCTGCACGTGGAAGGCGTCCATGCCGCGCTCGAACTTGCCCGAGCAAATGCGCACAAAGGCGATGCGGTCACGGTGGTTCTTGTCCATGTTGGCCTGGATCTTAAACACAAAGCCGCTAAAGTCGTCGCGGCAGGGATCGACCGGCTCGCCGGTGAGCGTATCGGTATAGCGCGCGGCGTCGGGGCCAGGCGCAGGAACTCCTTGAGAAAGGGCTCCACGCCAAAGTTGGTAAGCGCCGAGCCAAAGAACGCCGGGCTCAGCTTGCCACAGGCCACGGCATCCAAGTCGAGCTCGTCGCCGGCACCATCGAGCAGCTCGATGTCGTCCATCAGGTTCTTATGGTTCTCTTCGCCAATAAGCTCGTCCATGGAAGGATCGCCCAGCTCGGCCTCGACCTCGGCGACCTTCTTGGTGGCGTTGGCGTGGCCGTCGCCCTCAAAGGCAATAACGCGACGGGTCTGACGATCGAACACGCCGCGGAAGTTGCGGCCGCTGCCGATCGGCCAGTTCATGGGATACGTATTGATACCCAGGACGTTCTCGATCTCTTCCATGAGCTCAAACGGATCGCGAGCATCGTGGTCAAGCTTGTTCACAAAGGTGAAGATGGGAATGTGGCGCAGTGTGCAGACCTTAAAAAGCTTTTTGGTCTGGGCCTCGACGCCCTTGGCGCCGTCGATGACCATGACTGCGGCGTCGGCGGCCATAAGGGTACGGTAGGTATCCTCCGAGAAGTCCTGGTGGCCGGGGGTATCGAGGATATTGACGCAGGCGCCGTTATAGGTGAACTGCAGTACCGAGGAGGTAACGGAAATGCCGCGCTCCTTCTCGATGTCCATCCAGTCCGAGACGGCATGCTTGGCCGAGCTCTTGCCCTTGACCGAGCCGGCAGTCTGAATGCTACCGGTATAGAGCAGCAGCTTCTCGGTCAGTGTGGTCTTACCGGCGTCCGGGTGGCTGATGATCGCGAATGTGCGGCGCGACGAGATTTCATCCGACAGGCTTGCCATGCGGATCCTTTCTTGCATTGAGTGCATTACGTCGATGTAACCGCACTATTATAGCCGCGAAACCTCGCCATAGGGCGCCTATCAGGACAAATTCATCAGTTGGGGCTCGGACGGTGGAATGTCAGCGGTGTTCCGCGACGGTTTGTCTCAATCTGTAACACCTAGAAGGGTTTTTGACCTCCAGGTGTTACAGATTGAGATGAACGCACAGGGCGGGCAGCCAATATCTTGATCTGTAACAGTTAGCCAGCAAAAACGGGTCTAGATATTACAGATCAAGACAAATGAATGGACCTCTCGACAAAATCTCAATCTGTAACAGATAAACGGGTCTTTGACCTCCAGATGTTACAAATTGAGACAAACGGTCGGACGTCTCAGAAAGATCTCAATCTGTAACAGTCAGTCATCCAAAACGGGTCTTACTGTTACAGATTGAGATGAATGAGTAGAGGGACGGACAGCCCCGTAATTTCCTCTTGCTCAACTGTACATAGTGTGTATATACTGTGCTTACCGGTTATATACACGTGTAGCCCATCAGCTAAGGAGCCGCTGTGGACATCATCCTATCCAATTCGAGCGACAAGCCCATCTACGAGCAGATAACCTCGCAGGTCAAAGCTCAGATCCTTTCGGGCACGCTTGCTGCGGGAGCCAAACTCCCCAGCATCCGTGCACTCGCGAGCGATCTTGGCGTGAGTGTCATCACCACCAAGCGCGCCTACGCCGACCTGGAGCAACTCGGCTTTACCTGCACTGTGCAGGGCAAGGGCTGTTTTGTCGCCGAGGGCAACCAAGAACTCTTGCGCGAAAATCAGCTCTGCCATATCGAAGAGCTGCTCGCACAGGCAGCAACGCAAGCCGAAGCCGTGGGTGTCACGCGCGATAAACTGCACGAAATGCTCGACCTGGTAGCCCCCGAAACCATGCAGTAACCATCTGCAAGAAAGGCTATGCCATGCAAAACTTGCTAGAACTCAAAAGCATCTCACGCCGCGTGAGCGACCGCTTTTCGCTACGTGGCGTCACGTTGCCGTGGAGCCCGGCCAAATTGTTGGCTTTGTGGGCGCAAACGGCGCCGGCAAGACGACGACCATTCGCGCCACGCTTGGGCTTATAAAGCTCGATGCCGGCGAGGTGCACCTGTTTGGGCAGCGCTGTGGCACCGACGCGCCCGATGAGTCGCAACGCCACCTGCGCTCTCGCATCGGCCTCGTGCTGGACACATGCCCCTTCCCCTCCACGCTCAAGGTCGGCCAGATCGAGGCGCTCGTAGGCCCGGCGTACCCCACGTGGGACCGCGAAACGTTCGCCGAATTCATCAACCGATTTGGCTCGATCCCAAGACAAAGGTCAAGGACCTCTCCCGCGGCATGGGTATGAAGCTGCAGCTCGCCTGCGCGCTCAGCCACCATGCCAAGCTGCTCGTTTTGGACGAAGGCACCGCGGGCCTCGATCCCATGGCACGCGAGGAACTGCTCGATGAGCTGCTCGCCTTTGTCGCCGACGGCCAGCGCAGCGTGCTGCTCTCGAGCCACATTACGTCTGATCTCGATCGTGCTGCCGACCGCGTCATCTGCATCGATAACGGCTCGATTGTGTTTGACCTGCCACGCGAGGACATTACCGACCGCGCCGGCATCGCCCACTGCACCCAGGCACAGGCCGCCGAGCTCATGGCTTGCGTCGAAGGCACCCGCGCCGCCCGCCACGCCTACAGCGTGGACGTGCTCGTGCCCAACCACCGCGAAGTGCTCGAGGCCTTCCCCGAGATTCCCTGCGATCGGGCAACCATTGATGACTATCTTCGCTTCATGCTGAAAGGGGCTTTGAAATGAAACGCGCCATTATGTCCGAGCTTCCCATCGTTCGCACGCTCGTCCCGAGCATCGCAGGTGTCGGCCTGTTCATCTTCGTCGTGCTGACCGCCGTCAGGGCATCGAATGGTGATTCCGACATGAGCGCCGCCGGCGCCTTCGCGATCAGTGCCATGTCGCCTATCATGGCCATGACGTCGCTGGCCGGGCTCGACAACCAAAACGGATGGGAGCGCTATCGGGCAACGCTGCCCATCTCACGCAAAGACATCGTCAGCGCACGCTACCTGTGCATCACTATTTTCTCGGTCATCATGGCGTGCGCGGCCGTGCTGTTGAGTATCGTCGCCATCCCGATCTTAAACAGCGTGGGTATCCCCTCCACGGGAGAGACCGTCTTTGAGACCGCAATCGCCTCGGCAATATCGATGCTTTTCTCCCTCATGGCGGTGTTTTTGGTACTGCCTCTGTTCTTTCGATTTGAACACATGAAGCGCAACGCCTATCCGTTGGTCTGTACGCCCTATTCATGTGCCTTATCATGGTCACGCTAAACTCATTCAACCCATCAGCAACCAGCTCATGTCGATTGCAGGGACGAATCCCGATCTTGCCGTCCTCGGTTGCTGTGTGGTGCCGTCGCGCTGGCAACGGTCGTCCTTGGCGTTGTCAGCTGTGCCATCAGCACCAAGGTCTACCGGGCACGCGACCTATAGGCAAGCGCGGTATCATCGGACATGCGCCATAGATCTGGCGTGGTCTTTTTGAGGAGGCGCTCAACCCGTGTCGTGGGTCGTCGCAGCATTTGCGTCAGCATTCTTTGCCGGCATCACATCTATCTTGGCCAAATGCGGCATCAAGCAGACCGACTCCGATGTCGCGACGGCCATTCGCACCTGCGTGGTGCTCGTTTTCGCTGGGCAATGGCGGGTATTTCTGGATCCATTGGAACCATTGGCAGCATCGAACCCAGATCCTGGCTCTTTCTCATCCTCTCGGGACTCGCTACCGGCGCTTCGTGGATCTGTTACTTTAAGGCGCTGAGCATCGGAGACGTCAATAAGGTCGTACCGGTTGACAAGATGAGCACCGTGCTCGCCGCGCTGATCGCCATCGTGCTTTTTGGCGAGACGAGCAACCTTGCGGTTAAGCTTGGGGGAACCGCCGTCATTACCCTCGGCACGTTTTTAATGATCGAGAAGAAGCAGTCTGCCGGACCCGAGCAGCAGCAAGACCGGACCTGGCTCGCTTACGCCCTCGGCGCCGCCGTGTTCGCGGCGCTCGCCTCCGTCCTCGCCAAGGTTGGCATCGAAGGCGTCGAGTCCAACCTGGCCACGGCAATCCGTACCTGTGTGGTACTGGTTATGGCATGGGCAATCGTGGCAGCTAAAGGCAAGATGGGCCAAGCCGTGCACATAGACCGCTACGAACTCGTATTTCTCGCGGCATCGGGCATCGCGACTGGAGCATCGTGGCTGCTCTATTACTATGCCATCGCCGCAGGCCAGGTGAGCGTCGTGGTGCAGATCGACAAACTATCGATTGTCGTATCGGTACTATTTGCGCGCCTGGCATTCAACGAAAAAGTCTCGCGACGCAGCGCCATCGGTCTCGCCCTCATCGTCTTGGGCACTGCGGCGCTCGCGGTTTGGAAGTAGCGCCGATGCCGAGCGAGATCTAGGCGCTGGCCGTGGTTTGTTGCGCCGTTTCATCTCCGTCATCTGGCATATTTTATTCATGACTGTTGGAACAGCAGCCCAGCAGACGCTACATTCTCACGCCGGGCCTGGGATGCCTGTATTGGCCGCACACCACCACGCTACTTGTGCAGCGGCTTGGGCAGCGGAATGCCAGCGGCGATGGCGGCCGCGATGATCATGCAGACGATACCTTGAGTGGGAAGCACATGAGCAGCAGGCCCACGACCATGACGGGTTGACGCATGACGGCGCCCATCGTCGAGGCCGTGCAAACGGCAACGCAAAAGACCGGATCGGCACCCGTGAGGATGGCAAGGCCGTAGCCCAGGCTCACACCCGAGAAGATAACCGGGAAGAAGTGCCCGCCACGCCAGCCAAGGTTGATGAGGGCAGGCGTCAGCATGGCCTTGACAAGACCAGTCACGATAAGCACGCCAGCGGGAATGGTCAGGTAGGTCTCCATGAGCACATCGGCTTGCGTCTCGCCGGCAAACATGGTGTAGGGCAGGACCGTGCCGCAGATCGCGAGCGCCAAACCAGCCAGCATCGCCTTGACGACAGGACGCTCCCCTATTGCATGGGCAAGCGTTCGCTCGCGTGCTCAGAGACAAAGTACAGCCAGCCGCAGACTGTTCCGATCAACGACAGGGGGATGAGCCAGGTAAGCTCCAGGTTGCCCACCACGCAGCCTCGAACCTGGGCATGCCCATGCCGCCGCCCATGAGCTGTCCGAGCAGCAGGTAGGTGCCCAGGCCGCCGGCAATCGCGATGCCGTAAACCACGGTCTTTTGCGCCTTGGGCATCCTGATGGTTATCTCACCGGATTCGGAATCATCGCCATCGCCGGCACCCTGGCCGTCGGCGCTTCCGGCAAGCGGCCCACAAAGCCAAACACGGGCGCGGTGAAGAGCGCCGTCAGGGCGGCCTGGGTACCCAGCAGCGTAAGCTCCCTAAACTCGGCTCCAAAACGGCGCATGCGGTCGCCGACCCAGCTGCACAGCCCCGCAATGACGCCGGTCAGTCCGGCTTCCGGTCCAATGCTGCCGCCAAACAGCAGCGGCAGCAGCGCGGCAAACGACAGCTTGCCCAGGTTGTCGTACGGATAGCGTCCATCGCGCTTTACCTTGGCCATCACTTGGTTAAGGTCATCGGTCTTGGTGCCCGTCATCTTTTCGTACAGGCCAATCAGCAGGCCGCCCAGCAGGCAGACAAAAAACGGGTACGGCAAAAAACCGAACGGACCGCTCGCGAGCTCGGGCGAAGCGACGCCCAGCGCGTGCGGAATCTCGGTCCATAGATAGTCGATACCGTGCTCCATCGCAAAAAAGAACAGCCAGACCGCGGCACCCGCAAACGCACCGGTCACGGCAACGCTGACCAAAAACAGCACGCGGTTTGTGGGCTTGGCAAGGTTATCCATCGGGTCCTCCCGCGGTCAAAGTCGACATAGATACGTTTTATTGTAGAGCGAGCGTTGCCCGAACGAGCCAACCATCTGCGCCGCAAACGGCACCATTGGGAGTCATAATGGGGCAGGCTCAAGACTTATCCGTTGATAATCGAGCAATCTCGCGCAAATCGTCGGCAAAGTAGATGCCTGCTGGCGCTGCGGGCTCGATAGGCCCTTATCGACCATGTGCCCGAGCAGCGACTTGAGGTCGTTGTAGTAACCGTCCAAGTTGTACAGAATGCACGGCGCGCTCAGATGCCCCAACGACACGGCAGACATGACCTCGGCGATCTCCTCGAGTGTGCCCGTGCCACCCGGAAATGCGATAAACGCATCGCCGAGCTCGATCATCTTGGCCTTGCGCTCGGCCATATCGCTCGTCACGATAAGATCGTCGATACCGTCATGTTGAAACTCGGCCTCGATAAAAAGCTCGGCTCAACACCCGTCACGTGTCCACCCGCCTCGAGCACGCTATCGGCAAGCGCGCCCATCAGGCCCGACTTGGAGCCGCCGTATACCAGCGCGTGGCCGTTGGAGCCAATCCACGTGCCGAGCTCTCGCACTGCAGGCAGAAACGCCGGGTCGTTGCCGACGCTCGCGCCCAGGTACACCGTGATGTTCATATGCAATCCCCCTCGTCGTGACGCGCGGCACCCGTTCTATCGTTGCCGGCGACGGTACTCGCGCACGCGGCGCGACAGGTCAGCGAGCTCGTCACGATCGAGCTCTTCCAAATGCTCAAGATCGTCCATAAAGCGCGCCATGGTGTCCTTTTGGCGCAGTTTAATGAGCGTATTGCAGTAGTTCACCGCCACACCCGTGAGCATGGCGATGTAGAAGATGCTGATGACGCTCAGGACGACGGTAATAGCGCGGGCGACCGGCGTTTCGGCCGGGATATCGCCAAAGCCGATCGTCGATACGGTCTCAAAGCTAAACCAGAGGCCGTCGCCAAACGTGAGGGTCGTGGGCTCGGACAGCCAGACGGCCGTCGAGCACAGCAGATAGAAGACGAGAAACAGGCCCGTGATGCGTGCAAAGCCAGCCTGGCGCAACACGTCGGCAAGCGTCCTCAACTTGTCCATCGCGACCCCTTTTCCAGACGCCCAATCACATTCGCTCGGTATTGTCCCACGCCTCCCCCGCAAACGGAACCAGTCATTGGGGACGTTCTTGTTTGACTAGTCATTTAAGAACGTCCCCAATGACTACCCAACCGGCAGTTAGGGACTGTCCCAACTGCGGGCGGGACCGTTTAGCGGTGCGGCTGCCGACTAGGCAGGCTGAGCTGGTATCCTTGTGTGATACTGTCTCGACTCGATAGGATTTCATGTGAGACCTTCTGCCGTCCTTCGCTTAGCCCTACGTCGCACCCTGGCTGTCGCGCTTGCCGCACTCGCCATACTGAGCACCATCATGCCCGCCCCCGCCTTTGCCGCCGACTCCGACCAGCAGGTCAAGACAGTCCGCGTTGGCTGGCTCGTCAACAACAAAGGCTTCCAGGAAGGCATGCCGGGCGAGCGACTTTCGGGATGGGGTTACGAGTATCTTCAGACCCTCTCGTATTACACAAAGGCTGGCAATACGAATACGTTAGCGGCACCTTCTCCGAGCTTATGGACATGCTCGAGGCAGGCGAGATCGACCTCATGCCCAACATCTCGTATTCGGCAGAGCGCGAGCAGAAGCTGCTCTTTTCCTCGAACCCCGAGGGCACCGAGCGCTACTACATCTACGCCAGGCCCGACCGCGACGATCTGGCCAAGGGTGACCCCCAGGCGCTCCAAGGCCTCACCATCGGCTGTAACTCTGGCGTTATGCAAACTATCGTCGGCCAGCAGTGGCTCGCCGACGAAGGCGTCACCTGCACCTATAAAGAAATCGACACCGGCAGTGCCCTCTTTGAGGCGCTTGCAGACGGCGAGGTCGACGCCGTCATCATGAACGATACCATTTCGTCGCCCGATGCGTCACCCATGTTCTACGTAGGCTCGAGCGACTACTATTTTGCCGTTCCCAAAAGCCGCCCCGATCTGATGAACGACATCAACGCCGCCATGACGACCATCGCCCGCGATAACCCGCGCTATAACGAGGAAGTCAAATCGAGTTACTCGACCCAAAACAGTGGCTCGTCATCGCTCACCGGCCCCGAGACCACCTGGCTCAAAGAAAACGGCAATACCATCACACTCGGCTATCTTAAAAACCAACTTCCCTACTGTACGCAAAATGACGACGGCGAGATGGAAGGGTCGCTCGCCTCGCTTGCAACGACGTTGCACGACAAGTTTGGCATTACGGTCAAAACAATCGCACTCTCGAACAACAAGCAAATGATCAAAGCCCTTTCCAACGGAACCATCGATGTCGCCCTGCCGCTGTTTCGCGACTACTGGCTCGCCGAGCAGACAGGGGTCATCCAGTCAAACTCGATGGGAACGGTTTCGCTGACCGCCATTCACAGTGGCAAAAACCTGAACAGAGACCTTAAGAACATCGCTTGTACAAAGAGCACAATCGTTAACCGTTTTGAGCTCGAAAGTCTCTTTCCGAACGCAACGGTAACCGAGTATTCGAATGACGGCGAGGTGCTCAAAGCCCTCAATGAGGGGAAGGCACGTTGCATCATTGTCCCCAGCACGCGCCTGGAAACTCTCCGCGACATCTACGACATCGAGGATTTCGAAACACAGGAACTCACCAACACGGCGCAACTATCGTGTTTAATTTCGCGCGGCAAGCCCGAGCTGCTGGGAATCATCAATAAGGGCATCGTCAATGCAGGTGAATCGCTCTCTGCAAACAGCTATTTCCCCACATCGTACTCGGCGCAAGAATCGGATGCGTTCCGACTTCTCTACCGCAACCGCATCGTCATTGCGGCAGTCGTCATCTGCCTTTTGCTCACCGGCATCGTCATCCTTGTCTGGTCGCTTTACCGCGCACAGGAGGAACGGCAGAAAGCCGATGCCGCCAACGCCGCCAAAACCGCTTTCCTCACGCGCATGAGCCACGACATCCGCACGCCGCTCAACGGCATCCTGGGCCTTATCGAAATTGAGGAATTGAGAGAAGGCGACATGCAGGTCGCCCGCGAAAGCCGCGCCAAGCGCGCGTTGCCGCCAATCACCTGCTGTCACTGATTAACGACATCCTCGAGATGGGCAGGATCGAGGAGCGCAAAGTGACACTCGAGCACGAATCATTCAACCTTAAAGAGCTGTGCGACAATGCGCTCGTACTGTGCAAGCTCCGCACATCGGACCGCGGCATAACCATGCTCGACACCAGCGAGCCCTACGCTGTCGACCAATATATGATCGGCAGCCCCACCCATATTCGGCAGATCCTTGTCAACCTGCTCGACAACAGCATCAAGTACAACAAGCACGGAGGCACCGTCACGTTCTCATCGACCATCAAACCGGTCGACGACGAGCACGCCGTGTCTTGCTTTAGCGTCTCGGATACCGGCATTGGTATGACGCCCGAGTTTTTGACGCACATTTACGAGCCGTTTGCCCAGGAAGGCGACGATGCGCGCAGCAAGTTCCAAGGAACCGGCATTGGCATGTCTATCGTCAAATCGCTCATCGATATGATGGGCGGCACGATTGAGATTTCGAGTGAGGTTGGCGTGGGGAGTACGTTTGACGTCCGGATTCCGCTCGATATCGACAAGAACCCTCAGATAAAAGAATGTGCAGACACGCAGGTAAGCAGCTGCTCGCTCGCCGGCATGAACGTCCTTTTGGCAGAAGATAACGAACTCAATGCGAGATTGCCCAAGCTCTGCTCGAAAGCGAAGGCATCGTCGTGACTCGCGCCGCCGACGGCAACGAAACGGTCGATCTATATGTTGGTCGTCCCGCCGGCAGCTTCGATGCAATCCTGATGGACATCATGATGCCGGGCATGGACGGCTACGAGGCAACCCGGGCGATCCGCCTGAGCGAAAAGGCCGATGCGGCCGACATCCCCATCATCGCGCTCACCGCCAACGCTTTTGCCGAAGACGCCAAGGCGGCACACGACGCCGGCATGAACGCCCATCTGCCCAAACCGCTCGACTTTAGCAAGCTCAAAAACATACTCGCCTGTATCAAGAAAAACGGGGCTGTTTCGCTATAGTTTGTGCTCAACCACCATGCGCAGCAGAAAGGAAGCCAACGATGTTTAGGCCCTTACGTCGAAAGAAACGCGCCATCACCGACGAGAAAGCGCGCGAACTGCTCGCTACCTGCAAGCGCGGCGTCTTTGCCGTCAACGGCGATGATGGCTACCCCTATGCCATTCCCGTCAACTACTTCTTTGACGCCGAGCACGACAAGATTTATTTCCATGGCGCCAAGGCTGGCCACAAGGTCGATTCACTCAGGCATGATGATAAAGCCTGCTTTACCGTTTACGGCAACGAGTGGTACAAGGACGGCGACTGGGCTCCCTACGTTATGAGTACCGTTGTCTTTGGTCGTTGTCGCCTGGTAGATGAAGCGCCCGCGTTTATCGAGGACAAAGTCCGTCAGCTCGCGCTTAAGTACTACCCTTCTGCCGAAGAAGTCGAGGAGGAGATCGCCAAAGACATAAAGGCGTCCAGCTCTACGAGATTTCGATTGAACATCTTTGCGGCAAGCAGATTCATGAAAAGTAGCGAATGCGGAAAACGCGCTCGCTACCCTCTGCGCCCCATGTGCCCACACATTTTGACGGCGTGGCACATGGGGCAGCACTCGAATCGAGCGCCCCCTATACCCCAAAAACGTAGCGGTCCAGGCGCTCGCATGCTTCCCTTACGCGCGAAAGCGGCAGCGCCAGATTCACGCGAATGTGGCAAGGCCCGTGGAACGGACGGCCGTCCTGATAGCCCACGCCCACACGCGCGCCCTCGTCGAGCAGCCACTGAATATCGCGGCCATGCTCGCGGCACCACTCCGTGCAGTCCAGGAACACCATATAGGTGCCCTGCGGGCGCGAATAGGACACGCCCTCAAAATGCTCGTCCACGTAATCGCAGAAGTAGTCAATGTTGCCCTCGATGACCTCGTTGAGCTCATCGAGCCACTCGTAGCCCTGCGGCTGGTAGGCGCCGATGAGCGCATGCATCGAAAGGACATTCATCTCGTTGTAGTGAGTCTTGTTGGACACAGCGCACACGCGGTCGCGCAGCGTCTCGTTGTAGATGATGTGGTAGCTGCCGACCAGGCCCGCCAGGTTGAACGTCTTGCTGGGCGCGTAGAGGGCAACCGTGCGCATGCGGGCATCCTCGCTCACCGACTGCGTCGGGATATGCTTGTGACCGGGCAAGATGATGTCAGACCAGATCTCGTCCGAGATCACCACGCAATCGTGCTGGCGATAGATGTCCATGGCGCGCTCGATCTCATCGCGCCCCCATACGCGCCGCAGGGGTTATGCGGCGAGCAGAACACCGCGGCATGAACGTGGTTTTGGGTGAGCTTGCGCTCCATGTCCTCAAAGTCCATGCGCCACACGCCCTGATCGTCGAGCTTAAGCGGGCTGTGGACAATGCGATAGCCCGCGGCTTCGATGGACTTGGTAAAGCCGATGTAGGTGGGACTGTGGACCAGCACCGCATCGCCCGGCTGGACATACGCGCGCAGGTCGACACGACGCCGCCCAGCACGCCGTTCTCGTAGCCGATATGCTCGGGGAGCAGGCCCTCGACGCCATTACGGCGGCTCTGCCATTCGATGATGCGGTCGAAGTACTCGGGGCGAGGATCGAAATAGCCAAACATGGGATGCTGGGCGCGCTGAATGATGTGCTCCTGGACCGTGGGCACCGTGGCAAAGTTCATGTCCGCCACCCACATGGGGATGCGGTCGAAGCCCTCGTCGGGCGCGTTCGGAGCCATGCCGGGGATTTCACCCCAGGAGTCAACGGCGATGGCGTCCATGCCGTGGCGGTCGATAAGCGAAGTAAAGTCGTATTTCATGCTGAGCTCCCGTGCAAAGCGGATTGTTTTGGTAGGCGTTATTGTCCACCAGCGTGGGCGATTTTGTCATGAGGGTTTGGCGTTGAATTTGGCGGGCGCCGGCGAATGGCCGGCTAGTCCCGCGCGTCGTTGACGGCGATTACCGTCAACCTGGTTCCATCAACCGTAAAGGATATGTCGAGCCCAGCGTAAGCCAGATGGTAGACGCGGTTTGGCTCGTGTTTGCTACCCGCGCGGCGAGGATCTTGACGAAGGACCTCTATCAAGCCGGGGAGCTTTGCGGGCGGAATCATATCCTGCAGCGCTTGCGGGAACTCGATATCGAGCTCTTGCCACGGAGCATCCTCAATCCAGCCGCCGGTCGCATCCGGGTGGCAGTCCGCAAACGGAATGTAGGGCTTAATGTCGTAGATGGGCGTGCCGTCGCGCAGATCGGCCCCTAGCACATGGATGATTGGGCCATCGTCGGTAAGCTCGACATGATCGAGTTTGACGCAGGTAAGCCCAATGGGATTAGGGCGAAACGGGCTGCGCGTGGCAAACACGCCCACGCGCTCGGCTCCACCCAGGCGCGGCGGGCGCACGGTTTTCGACCATTTTGCGTTGGTGCCGGACCTGTCCTGTGTTTTAGCGTCGACGGCAATATCTTTAGCCGTGCCGCCGGGCGTGCCGTTTTCGAAGCGCCAGAGCAGCCATAGGTGAGAGAAGGAGTCCAGGCCCTCAACCGCTGCATTGGAGGTAAATTCCGGCTCAAAAACGATGCGTCCCTGCAGATGGGGCGCCAAAAAACTGTTGCGCGGAATGCCGAACTTCTGCGGCAGGTCGGTATGTATGCGTGCAATAGGTTCCATGCCGGTCATTGTACGGCACAGGCGCGCGGGGCGCAGGCTGCGATTCTCTCTCATCGTCATCTGCATGCAACCAACGGTTGCTTGGAAGGACATCGGCTGCCGCGTATGCTTAAGCCAACAAGCACCAGAAAGGAGCCGTCATGGCCTTTGCAGAAAAACTCATCGCCGTCCGCCGCGCCAACAACCTTACCCAAGAGCAGCTCGCCGCCAAGCTCTACGTCACGCGCCAAGCCGTGAGCCGTTGGGAGCGCGGCGAAGTCACCCCGGGCATCGACATGATGAAGCTCATTGCCGCTGTTACCGGAGAGCCGCTGTCGCACCTGCTCGAAATGCCCGAGCACTATTGTCAGAGCTGCGGCATGGTGCTCATGCCCGACGACTGCGGCACCGACGCCGCGGGCGCCACGACCGACCATTACTGCAAGTGGTGCTACGACCGCGGCAAGTACACCTACGACACCACAATGGAAGCAATGATCGAGGATTGTGCCCCGCGCCTGGCACAAAACACCGGCATGTCGCTCGATGAAGCCGTCTCGCTCATGGGCGCCGTGCTGCCGCAACTGGAGCGCTGGCGCTCCGTGCAAGAAAACGAGGAGCGCTACGGTGCCGAGGCGCGAGCGCGCTATGGCGACGAGGCGATCGACGCCGCAAACGAAGCACTGCTGGATATGGATCCCGAGACATGGAACGACATGAAGGAACTTGAACGCGCTATTCTGGGCCAGCTCTCGATTGCCATGGGCGACGGCGATCCAAAGAGTAACGAAGCCCGCAAGCTTGTCGCAATGCACCGCCGATGGATTGGCCTTAACTGGGGACACGAGCCCCAGGACGAAGCATACCTGGGCCTCGCCAATGGTTATCTTGCCGACCAGCGCTTTGTTGACTACTACGACAAGCCCTGCGGCACCGGAGCCACGGCGTTTCTGGTACAGGCAATCGAGTCGTCGTTGACGCGTGCATAGACCGCGGCGGCTTTGGGTATTTCAATCGAAACCTCAACCGATTGGAGGCCCATGGCTACTGATCACGAGCTCGCACTCTACGTTATGACCGGCTGCCCGTATTGCATAAAGGTCAAGCGTTTCCTGGCCGATAACGGCGTGACCATCCCCGAGCGCAACATCTCGACCGATACCGAAGCCGAGCAGGCACTCATCGCCATCGGCGGAAAACGCCAGGTTCCCTGCCTGTTTATTGACGGCGCACCGCTCTACGAGTCGGGCGACATCATCGCGTGGATACAGAAGAACCTGCTCTAGTCCGCGCGCCGCGGTCGGCTCGCCCCGACGTCCAAGCCCATACGACCCAAACATGTACGCAGCATCCAAAGTCGACATTTTTCGACATCTTTGGATGCTGGCGTACAGCTTTTTGCATGGGCCGACACAGGTAGTCATTGGGCTTCAACGCACTCCATCGCTCTATTCCCGGCATCAGCCAAAAGGTGCTCTCGTCAAACCTAAAGGAAATGGATGCCGTGGGGCATACCGCTCCACGGTTACCTTTTTGTGCCCTCTTTTTTAAAAACGATCCAGGCTGCACACTACTGTCAGACACACCCGAATCAATTGGACAGGAGGCCAGCCATGAATCAAGCCGAGCGTCGTGTTTGGCTTATCAACGCATTGCTCGATGAGCGACCGGATGGACGCGACGTTGCCGTTCCTGCCGGAGCCGACGAGCAGCGTGATTTGCTCAGAGCCCTTATGAACGTGCGGCCGCCCGAAGCGCTTACGACAGAAACCCTCGACGTCCAGGACGCCTACCTGCATCAGCGAATTGTTGAGCGCGGCGGAGCGACCGATGCCGGCACACTCCCCTACCGCAATCACGTTGCCGTCTGGCGCGGTGACATCACGCTGCTTAAAGCCGACGCCATCGCCAACGCCGCCAACAGCCAAATGCTCGGCTGCTTTGTGCCGGGGCACCACTGCATCGACAACGCCATCCACACATACGCCGGCATGCAGCTACGTCTGACGTGCGCCAACCTCATGTGTAAGCAGGGGCATGAGGAACCGACCGCACGCGTTAAGGTCACGCCAGCGTTTAACCTGCCGAGCAGCCACATCTTTCACACCGTCGGCCCCATCGTGCCCAGCCATAAGCCCGGCCCGCGCGAAGAATTGCTACTACGCCGTTGCTACACCAGCTGTCTGGACGAAGCGACACGCCAAGGGCTCGACACGCTTGCATTCTGCTGCATCTCGACGGGCGTCTTTGGCTATCCCCAGCAAGCCGCCGCGCGCGTTGCCGTCGATACCGTTCGCCATCATCTAGACCATAACGACTCCAACCTTAAGGTGATCTTCAATGTATTTCTCGCGTCTGACGAATCAATCTACCGTGAGCTTCTCCAAACAGATCGCTAAGCTCCAAGCCGCACTCGCTGCATCCGACGCCGTGATAATCGGTGCCGGCGCGGGTCTTTCCACCGCGGCTGGCTACACCTATTCGGGCGAACGCTTCGAGAAGCTCTTTGGCGACTTCGCTGCACGCTACGGCTTTGCTGACATGTACTCCGGCGGCTTCTACCCCTACGACTCGCTCGAGGAATACTGGGCATTTTGGAGCCGCTATATTGAGTGCAACCGATATGACCCCATACCCAAACCGGTCTATGAGCAGCTCCTGGACCTACTGCGCGACCGCGATTACTTTGTGCTGACCACAAACGTAGACCATTGCTTCCAGCGCGCCGGCTTTGATAAGCAGCGGCTCTTTTACACGCAGGGCGACTATGGTTTATTCCAGTGCAGTAAGCCCTGCTGTCAGGAAACTTGGGACAACGAAGGACTTGTACATTGCATGGTCGGCGCCCAACAGGACCTGCGCATTCCGTCTGCACTTGTGCCCCGTTGTCCCCACTGTGGTTCCCCGCTTACGATGAACCTGCGCGCCGACGATACGTTTGTGCAGGATAGGGGCTGGTATGCTGCGGCCGATCGCTACCAGGATTTCCTGCGCCGCCACAGCAATATGCGCATTCTGTTCTTTGAGCTTGGCGTAGGCGGCAATACGCCCGTCATCATCAAGTACCCGTTTTGGCAGATGACCGCCAAAAACGAGCGCGCCACGTACGCATGTATCAATTTTGCCGAGGCAGTCGCTCCGGCAGAAATCGCCGATCGGAGCATCCTGATCGACGCCGACGCGGAACGTGTATTGGACGCACTTGCCGTCCAAGTCGTCGGATAACGAGGGCGATACCGCCTTCAAACATGTACGTCAGCATCCAAAGTCGACATTTTCCGACATCTTTGGATGCTGACGTACAGCTTTTTGCAACATAGTCGTTTAAGAACGTCCCCAACGCCCACATTTAGCCGCAAAAGCGGGCAGCGGGTGCAAGCGGCTGCTCGCGAAAGACGCGCTCGACAGCGGCGCGGTATTCGTCGACCTTTTTAGTCTTGCGTACGAGTTTGTGAACGGTCGCGGGATCGGCGAAGGCGCATTTGGCGTAGAACCACCACTCCTTCATGCGAAAGACCGCGTTGCCGCCAATCTCTTCCGCATAGGCCGCAAACAGCATGTCGTGGAAACGCTGCATTTCAGCCGCCGTGGCAGCAGGACCGCCCTTAACCATGCGAGCCAGAGCGGGGTTCGCGAGCAGACCACGCCCCAGCATCACATGGCGTGTCCCGGGATAGGCCTCCACCAGCGCATCCATATCCTCAAGATCAAAAATGCGCCGTTGTAGGCGACCGGAAACGACGCACGCTCCAGCGTCTCGCCATAGAACTCCTTGCGCGGCGAGCCCGTATAGCGGTCCTTTTGTACGCGCGGATGCACGATCAGTTCTGCCAGCGGCACGTGACAGTACAGGTCGAGCACGCGCCCGTATTCGTCGTCGCTCTCCAGCCCCAGCCTGGTTTTTACCGACACCGGCAACGGCGAGCGTTCGCACACATCGCTCAAGAACACCTCGAGCTCGTCCAAGTTACGCAAAAAGCCCGATCCTTGCCCTTGGCGACAACCGTACCCGAGGGGCAGCCAAGGTTGAGATTGACCTCGCGGTAGCCCATGTCGGCGAGCACTTGCGCCGCCCACACAAACTCGTCCGCGTTCTTGGACATCAGCTGGGGCACCACGTTAAGCCCCTGGTTATTGGCAGGGTCGACCTCTTTAAACGCCTTGCCGCCGAAGCGGTTGCCTACCCGCGGCGGCGGCAAAAACGGCGTGTAATAACAATCGAGCGCACCGAAGCACTCCGCATGCACGCGACGGAACACATGCCCGGTAATCCCCTCCATAGGGGCCAGCGATAAATACATCAACATCCACTCTCAGATCAATGTGACAAAGGGACTGTCCCTTTGTCACATCCCATTCAAGCGGTTCAGGAACTCTTCGCAGGCGCGAGAACGCAGGCGATATTTTTTCCACACCAGATACGATGCAACGGTGAAGGGGCAAAAGGACAGTCCCTTTGCCCCAAGTGCCGGCTACCGAACGCAAGCTAGTTGCCGTTCGCGAACGCCGCCCATATTTCGAGGTCTAATACTTTTCCCGAGAAGTGAACGGCTGTATTTGGACCCCCGAAGCATTGACATTTTTAGGCGTCAAAACCGCAGGATTTGACTGGCAAAACCGCAGGAAATTGCACACCAAAAGTGTCGATGCTTCGGGAGTCCGTTTTCACTCGTTCACTTCTCGGGAAAAGTATTGGACCTCGATTCCGCAGTCCCCGATGTGACAAAGGGACAGTCCATTTGTCACATTCAGAATTGACCCCCCCCCCCGCAATAGCTCATCGATGGCGGGATTCTCTATACTGGGTCACATATGACGGTATCGTGCCAAAGGAGAACGCCGTGACCACGTCGCAGATATCCCTGCTCGCGCTCATCTTGGTTGGGGGCATCGGCATCCTGCTTATCGGAGTGAGCGCGCTCATGAAAGCCGCCGCTCGCAAGAAAGCCAAGGCCTGTACCGCCGTGACCATGGGAACGGTCATCGACCATCGCTTTATGGGCGAAGGCAGGATGTATCCCGTTTTGGAATACGCCGTCGACGGCACGCAATACCGCGCGAAAAAACAATTCCGTGGCATAAAGACCAAAAGCTTGTCGGGACTCCCCATCCGCACGCAAGCCACCGCCTACGAAGACGCCAAGGGCTGGCTGCACGTGCAGACAGGCCCCATCGCCCGCCTAGGCACCCTCGCGGAGCAGCTTTGGCCCCTCGGTAGCCAAATGACCGTGTACTACAACCCCAGCAACCCAGACAAAAGCTATGTCGAACGCCCCATCGTGGGCAACTTTGCCACACTGATGTTTAACATCGCAGGCTTCTTGCTCATCGCGATGAGCATCTTGCTCTATGTTCTTATCCAGCGCTAGCTCAACTGATGCGCCCCGCGCCCCATGCGCCGCAACGACCGTTACGACACCAAGGATCAGCCATGGCAACACTTTCCGAACAAGAACGCAAGCGCATCCAGCGATATTGCATCTGCCCCAAGATTGCCGGTGCGGCGCTTGCCATGGCGTTCGTGCTGCCATTCTTGATCATTCCCTTCGAGATGATCGACGACATCGTCTTCCATCACGAAGCTTCCAGGAGACAGGCATGATGGCCGCCCTGGTGCTCACCGCCATCGAGCTCATCATCTTCTGCTATTGCGCGCTCGCGCCGCGCTTTGGCATGCGCGGCAAGCAGTGGAAAGAAATGCAGCGCCGACTCGCCGTCGAGCAGTCCGAGAAAGACCGCTCGGCACAAATCGCGGGCGTTATTGGCACGCAGCCGCCGCGCGCCTGCTCAAGAACAGCGACAACGAGACCGCGCGCAACCTGGGTGGCGCGGCAGAAGTCGCCGCTGCCGTAGGCGCCGTCGCCACCGCAGCGGACGTACTTACCGAAAGCTATGCCAACGCAAAGGCCATGGCGGAAGCCCATGGCGTGCCTATCCCCCGTGCAAAAAAGTGGATTATCGCGCTTGTGGCGCTGCCCCTCGCAATCGTGTGCGGTGCCTATATCCCGCAGCTGGCACAGGGAAACATCGAGATGCAGGAGAATGCCGAGGCCGCGGCCGAGCAAATTGCCATCGCCCGCAAGACGCTAGGACCCGCATGCGAGTACGTGTCCGCCGATGACCCTTACGAGCGATATCAAGATTACGGCTATCACGTCCGCGGCTACCTTCACGACGGCGACTCCGATACCCAGAAGACCTATACGTACCTGGATTTCGACAACAAGGGAACGCTCAAGGAAGTGAGTTACATAGCAGAGATCGACCCCGACGCGAGCCTTGAGGACAACCTCGCCCGCATCGAGCTCGACTTGGACGAACTTTCCTCTGTCGTCCAAACCGTAGACGTCAAGACCATGAGTCCCGAGCTCCTAGCACCGCAAAAGCTCCCCGAAGAGTTTAGGCAGGCTTTTTTGAACGGTTCGCTCTACGAGAGAATCTCCATCAGGACGAGTGACAACCCCATCAAAACGTACTATTCGTTTGACACGGATCCCGAGGATGAATTTGACGAGTACACCCATCCAAGCATCCGTATCACGTTGGTGGGCAAAACGAGCTAGGCGCAAATGTGACAAAGGGACTGTCCCTTTGTCACATTCCATGAAAAAGGGCACCGGCGTTAGCCGATGCCCTAAAGCTGCTGCAGATTAACTCCTACAGCGTATGACTAAGACGAATCGAACTATTCGTCCAAGAGAGGCTCTTACCAGTCTTCTTTGCCAGCAGCAAGAACAGACCGATGATGACGTTGCATGCAATACAGAAGATGAAAACGCCCTGGAAGGAGCCGACAAGCTCGTATACCTTCATCATGACGGGCATGCCAAAGGCGCCGACGATATAGCCCACGGAGCAGATGAGCGCGAAGATGCGACCAAAGTCACGGGAGCCAAAGACGTCCATCACCAAAACGGTCAGAGCGGTGCCGGCGATGACGTACATGACGTCGTTAACACCGGCAGCAAGAATGCTGAGCGTCGAGTTGCCGCTGCTCATCATGAGCATGACAAAGGAGAGAATCGAGACGGCGAGCCAGCTCAGAATGGCCTTGGTGCTGCCAAACTTATCGCAAGTGGTACCGACGATCGGGTTGAGGAACAGGTCGAACAGCGATGCGGCGGAAACCATGAAGCCACCCACCATGGGGCTAAAGCCGACCTCGGCGGCATAGGTGGGGAACAGCTGGTTCATGCAGCAAGTAAGCTGAACGAGGCAGAGGAAGCCGATGCAGAAAAAGAATGCAGGCGACTTAATAGCGCGTGCGTAGCTAACGCCACGTGCACTATCCTCGGTCGTCTCCTCGGTCTCGGCGACCGTCTCGCCTTCGACATAGCCATAGGGCAGCATGCCCTTGTCCTGGGGCTTATAGCGGATAATCAGGATGGAAGCGGGAAGAATGAGCACGGCGGAGACGCCAGCGAGCACCAGATAACCAGTCCTCCAGCCAGCAGCCTCAATGACAGAGGTGATGACGGGACTCATGATGAGCATGTAAATCGAGTTCACTGCCCAAGCAAGACCAATTGCCAGGCCGCCAGATTTTTTGAACCACTGGTCAATAACATCGGACATGGCGACGCCGGTAGTGAAGGCGAAGCAAACGCCAATCAAAGCACCAGCTGCGATGAACATCCAGACTTCGGTGTAGAAGGCCATGCCTGCGCCAGCGGCGAGCAGAATAAGCTCGACGACGGGGAGCCAAAACTTGCCAACAACCTTGGGGATGAGTTTTCCGACAAACGGAAGAGCCGCTGCAAGACCAATGAGCGTTGCAGTGAAGTAATACGAGAAGATGGAGTAGTCAAATCCGAACTCCTCGCACACGGGCGCGACGAAGGAGCCAGCGATTACGCTATAGGATCCGGTCGTACCGGCAGACATGAGGCCGAGCGCGATCACGAGAACCCATGCGTAAACCTTGCTGCTCTTTAACTTTGCATTTTCCATTGATACAGCTCCTAGAGACCCAGAAGGGCGCACATAACGGCCTTAATGGTGTGCTGACGGTTCTCTGCCTCACGGAAGATGACCGACGCGTTGGCCTCAAAGCACTCGTCCGCAATCTCAAAGCCCTCGGTGATGATTTCACGATGCAGGTCGTTCTTGCACTGGTCGAGCAACATCTTGCCAACGCGGTGATTTGCGTTGTGAACAGAGGGGAGCTCGTGCATGCAGAAGATGTCGGGGTTGTTGGTGCGCTTGCACAGCTCACTGGTGACGCGATAGGGGTACAGGGACTCGGCGTCGCCAAGCCAAGAGTTGTAGTCGTCGGGGTCCAGAACCTCGTCGCCGCACTCGGGTTGATGTAGCGCCACTCCTCGGTAACGATTACGTCGACACCGTCCAGAGCATCAAGGTCAGAGGTGATGGTGAAGGTCCTGTTAGGCGCGTACTTGGCGTAGCAGGCCTCAACCTCCTCGATCATTTCCTTGCACATCTGGTGACGGAGGTCGTCGGGGCCGATGGCGAGGAAGTCCATGTCGAGCATCGCGCACAGACGGCCATACCACACGGGGGCGCCGGCGCAGTTGCCAACGAAGGCCATCTTCTTGCCACGGCTCGTGCGCAGACCACCCCACTGCTCCTCCATCGTGAGAGCGTCAGCGAGCATCTGGGTCGGGTGATCGCCGAGGGTGAGGGCATTGATGACTGGAATATCGACCAAGTCGGCGACATCATAGAGGAACTGCTCGTCCTTTTGTGCACGATAGACAATGAGATCATACATGCCGTTGAAGACGCGCATGGCATCCTCGATGGTCTCGCAATCGCCCATGTGGGAGTTGGTCAGATAGGTGAAGCCCATGCCCAGGTCGTTGCAAGAGGTCTCAAAGGCGCAACGAGTGCGGGTCGAGCCCCACTCAAAGTTGGCGAGAACGTTCTTGCCGGGGAAGTAGCGCTGGTCGACACCGGACTTTTTCTGGGCCTTGAGGTTCCAGGCAAGATCGATGAGGTAACGGAAATCCTCAGAGGAAAGATCGTGGATGTTGAGGTAGTCGCGACCGCGAAGGCTGTTGTTCATGCCTATTTCCTTTCAATTGTTTGATGGGTAAGTGTCGAATGCGCCCCCGAGGGAAACACGGATATCCCTCGGGGACTGTAAATGTGGCGCTTGGATCAGGCAGCGCAAGTTTAAGAACTTGCTAGCAGCTGGCGGCCACGTCCTTGGTCCAGCAGTGCACGCCGCCGCCGGACAGGTTAAGCGCGAGAGAGTCGATCATGATGACCTTGCGATCGGGGAAGCAGCTCTCAAGAACCGCCTTGGCCTGCTCGTCCTTCTCCTTCACGACTTCGCTCATGCCTTCGTGGTAATAACGCTGGCCAAGAACGACGCCGTTGCAGATGAGGAAGTTGCAGTAGCTTGCTGCGGCATAAAAGTGAACGGGGCCTTCGGGCCAAGGGGTGCCATCCATGAACTTGCCGCCCATTTCGTCGATGAAGCCCTTATACAGCTCGTAGTCCTCGTCGCCGGGGGCGATGACAACCTCGATCGGCTCGGCAGTGGGCATGCGGACGATTTCGAAGGGCTTGCCCTCCCAGTCCGTCTCGGCGCGTAGAATCTCGTAGGCGGCGTCGATGCGACGACGCGATTCCGCGCCCGCCTTGCTCGAGGCGGCCTCCTCATCGGATACCTCGGCAAGAAGAATCTTGTTCGGGGTGATAAAGCGGCACATCTCATCGATGTGGGCGGCGAAGCTCATGCCGAAGACAGGAGTTCCATCTTCCTTCTCGTCGAGGATGCCCAGTCGATAGTCGTCGTCCTCAAGCATAGGCTGCGGCAGCCAGATAACCTTGTTGAGGTTGTAGATGCGCTTGTACTCGGCCTCCACTTCCTCTTTTGAGAACTCGGGATTGCGCTTGCGGCATTCCGTGTCCTCGATGGCGATCAGGGTGCCGTGACCGTCAAACTCGCGGTCGCCGCCCTCCGAAACCATTTCGGAATTGACGATATCGAAGCACCCGAGCGCAACCGCCATGTGAACAGCTGCCCTGCGTGCGGACTGGCACTCTGGGGAGTTCTTGTCCCACACGCCATAATAGGTCCAAGCGGGGTTGACCATATAGGAATGGCCTTCGTCGTCGACCATGATGCTGGGGCCGTTGTCGCGAACGTAGAAGTTGGAGTCTTCGAACTGCGTAATCTGGATACGGTCGAGGTCCACCCCTTCTTCTTTAAGGCGCGAGCAGGCTTCCTCGTAGGAGCCGGGGGTGCCACAGTTGAGGTTGACCGTAACGTCGCCATACTCAAGCAAAGCTTTAATTACGTCAACGCAGGGCTGGCGATTATCGAAGCCTCTGCGCGAATGTAATCGGGAAGCCATGTCACATAGACGTTGGAGCGCTTCTCAAACTCGCCCGGCATACGATAGTTCTCGTACATGGTTGGTCCTTCCGTCGGGTTTCCCGCAATGCTGTCCGGCCGCGACAATAGCGGGGTTACACCAGCTATAGTACTACTATACCTACCGTTCGGTAGGTGTTTTTGTATAATTACCATTCGCCTGTCGATACCTACCGTTCACCGTTTATAGTGGTCGTGTTTGGACACGAATTGATGTTCCGTTGCCATTCTTAATAATGTTGGCAATGCGGAAGTGATTTGCAATGGAGAAGTGAAGCGTGAGCACAAAGGGAAAAATATTGGACGCAATGTATGATCTTGTGGCAGAAGTCGGTTACGACAAGGCGTCCATTGGAAAAATCTGCGACCGTGTCGGTATATCCAAGCCATCGGTGTACTACTACTTCCCTCTAAAGAGGATATTTTCACCACGCTCTTAGATAGTATGTTTCCGACTATCACTATCAGCGCGACTACTCGCTAATAGTCGATAGGGACGGATTCAAGGCGGCGCTTATCGAGCTCGGCAATTCGGTTATAGGTGGCTATCGTAGTGATGAAAAGCGCCGTCGCGTGCTGGCCGAGGTCAGTATTCAGGCAAATCGAATCCCTGCAGTTCAGGAACGTCAGGCAACGGCGATCAACCGAACTATGGACGCGCTTAAAGACATCCTTCTCCATGGCCTAGAAATTGGCGCGTTTTCCGATGAAACAGACGTCATGCTGTACGTGCAGATTCTTTACACCGTACTTGAGGGAGCGAGCAATACCGTTGCCCAAGATGAAGACATCGATGAAAAGGCTGTTTGGGCAGGGATCGTCGAACTCATGTTTAAATAGGCGCGTAATAACAGAGGCACCTTGGCAAGCGCGATGCGACGACTTGCGAGGTCGCGGAATGGTTCGAAACCCGTGTTCGCGATGATTGCAAAAGTTGTTGAATAGAAATTGGGGCCGATTCCAGCTATGTTGGAATGGCCCCAATTCGTTTTAACTTGCGGAGACAAATGACAGGCTGAAGGGCAGTTCGTTGGTCAGGTTATTTCGCGGTAGTCTTATTGAGGAGACCGGAAACTAAAGCAAATGTCGCAATCAGAAGGTTGCAGATGATACAGAAGACGAATACTCCTTGGAAAGACCCTGCCATACCGTAAACCTTCATCATGACTGGCATTCCGAAAGCTCCGACAACATAGCCCGCTGAGCAAATAATCGAATAGATCCTTCCAAAATCGCGTGATCCGAAGAGCGAGAGGAGAATCATCGGCATTGCAGTTCCAACGATGGAGAACATGACGTCGTTTACGCCGGCCGCGATGATGGAACGGTCCCGTTGCTTCCGCCAAAGATGAGAAGTAGGAATGAAAGAATGCTGACTCCCGTCCATGCGACCGTTGCTTTAATAGCACCGAGCTTGTCGCATGTTTTGCCTACGAAGGGATTTAGGAAAATATCGGAGAGCGAAGCCGCCGAAACCATTAGGCTTCCCACGATGGGATTGAAGCCGACCTCGCTTGCATAGGTCGGGAACAGCTGGTTCATGCAGCAGGTGAGTTGCGCCACGCAGAGCAGAAGGGCGCAGAGAATAAAAGATGGCGTTTTCGCGGCATCGCGGAGCGCCATGCCCGAAGAGACATCTTCCTTTTCATCGGCGCTGTAGCTCTCATGGGTTTCGGAGGTAGTCTCTCCGTACGGAAGCATATTGCGATCAGAAGGCTTAAGGCGAATGATAAATGCGCTTGTGGGCAATATCATGGCTGCAGAAACGGCCGCAAGTACGATGTAACCCGTACGCCAGCCTTGCTGCTCGATGACCAGTGTAATGACAGGACTCAATAGCAGCGTGCAGAGAGAATTAACGCCCCACGCAAGGCCGATGGCAAGACCAGACGATTTACTGAACCATTGGTCAATGACATCGGACATGCAGACACCCGTTGTGAACGAAAAGCAGATGCCGATCACTGCGGCGGAGACGATGAACATCCAGACCTCGGTGTAGAACGCCATTGCGGCGCCGGCGGCAATAAGGACGAGTTCAACGCAAATATGCCATGGTTTGCCGATTACTTTTGGAATGAAACGACTCAAAAGCGGAAGCCCAAGCGCAAGGCCAAGAAGAATCGCGGTGAAATAGAAAGAGAAAGAAGTGTAGTCAAAGCCCAGGTCTTCACATACAGGAGCGATGAATGAGCCGGCAATGATGCTGTAGGTGCCGGTTGTTCCCGCAGACATTAAACCGAGCGCAATAACGACAATCCAAGCAAATGCGCCGCTCTCACGGGGGCGGTCCTTTTCGGCTGGTGCGATGAGAGTCATGGTTACTCCGTTTCTATCGGCAATGCAACCTATATGCCTACCGATAGGTATATAAAGATGGAGATTCTTCGTCAAGTGTTAAGCGGGGAGCGGGGACCCTTAACGTGCCGAACGGTAATTGGGCCCCCAATGTGACAAAGGGATAGTCCCTTTGTCACATTATTCGGAGCGTAGGGCTTCCACAGGGTCTTTCTTGGATGCGCTGCGAGCCGGCAGCAGGCCGGCAACGACCGTCAGCAACACCGAAATCACAATGAGCATCAGCGCATCCTGCGCGGGCAGACTCATCAGATTGGGGACCTGCTTGGCGGCAAGTGCCCAGGCATTAACCGGAAAACTCACGGCCACCACGACGACAATGGCAAAGACGCCGGCAATGAGGCCTTCGATAAAGGTCTCAGCGTTGAACACGTTTGCCACGTTGCGCTTTGACGCGCCGATCGCGCGCAGGATGCCAATCTCCTTTTTGCGCTCCAGCACGCTGATGTAGGTGATGATGCCGATCATGATGGAGCTCACCACCAAACTGATACTCACGAATGCGATGAGCACCAAGCTGATGGTGTTCACGATGTCGGTCACCGAGCCCATGATGATGCCCATGTAGTCGGTATACGAGATTGCCTGCTCATCGTGGCCAGCAGCTTTGACCTGCTTGTTGTACGCATCGATGTAATCGAGCACGCGCTCCTTGGCCTCAAAGTCGCGCGGGAAAATCTTAACCGAGATGGGGTCTGTCTCATCCGCATAGCCCAGCGTGGTCAGATTGTTATCGTAGGTGAGCTTTGACGCTTGGCATAGCTCATCATGAGCGAACTCAGGTCCTCGGCGTCCATGTTGAAATGGATGGCACGCGCAAAGGCGCTCGCATCCACGCGCATGGCGCTCGCCAAGTTGGCAAAACTCGAAGACATCTGCGTCGCCATTTGGTCCATGAGCTGCCGCACCCGCCTTGAGCTGGGTTGATACCGTCGTCGCAATCTGCTCGCTGACCGCCTTCATCACCTGATCCATAGACTGCTGCAAATACGGAGCCAGCTGCTTTTGCACATAGTCGCCCATCACCTGCTGCAGACGCTCGGCCAGGGCATCGCCGCCGAGTGCCCTGAGCTGAGCCAGGTATTGCTGGGCGTCGGCATCATGCTCAAGATACGTCGAGAATGCGGCAGCAAGCTTTGACGCGTCCTTAAGGTCTTCGGGCGACAGCGCCTTAAACTGATCGGACTGCATAAAGCCCTCAAACAGCTGATTGGCAAGCGTTCCCACCTGCTGCATTTGCTCGGGCGTGAGCTCCAGACCGTCAAAGATGCCCGAGAAATCCGGAGCCGGCGCCTTGGCCATGATGTCACTAAGTCGATGTCTCGCCCAACACCCGAAAGGTCAATATCCAGCCCGGACAAATCAAGGCTAGAAAGGTCCATGCCGCCGGCCGCACCCGAGAGCGCAGATGCATCGAACGAGAACGCGCTCTTCAGCGCCGCCTCGTCCACACTGAACATGCTGCTCAGATCCACGCCTTGCTTGGCCTCGCTCTGCAGCTCGTCGAAGGTTTTGCCCGTAAAGACATCCGTCTCGGGGTGGGCAAGCTGCTCCTGCACAATCTGCGAATCGGCGGCGCGCTTCATAAGCTGGCAAGTCAGCGCATGCGTATAGGCAATGCCCGGAGTCAATGCGCTCGCGTTGGCCGTCTCGTTGGGTCGCACCACGCCCACAATGCGCACGTCAATACCGTCGGCAACCTTGGCGGCCATAAAGTCGGCGTCGCCAGACATGTCGGTCCACATGCCGGTCTCTTCGTTTTTGCGATAGGCATCGGCCGGCGACAACACCTTAAATGTCGTGGACAGCGCATCGTCGTAGGTAAAGTCGGTGCCGGTCTCGGGCGTCTCGACCTTGCCGTCGGCCGTCATGGCGCTGTTGACCAGGTCGTTGAGCTCATCGATATCCAGCGCGCCGATGCTATAGAGCGTATAGTCGCCCACCGTGCCGCGGTCCGAAAGCACCATCACGGCTTCGTTGGCGGACGTGGGCCAATGGCCGGCAACGACATCGTATTGGCTGTCGAGCAGGCTCTGGTCGTCAATCATCTCGTTAAAGACCGAGGTCCCCATGGAATCCATGCTCACCGTTGCCGCCGAGCTTGCGCCTCCGCTCATGGCCTCGGTCATAGCGTTGGGAACAAGCCGAACGGGCCTCTCGTCGCCCTTGCTCAAACGATAGACAACCGGCGTCACGCCGTAGCCGTACTGGATAGCGTTGACCTCTTTGTCGATACCGTCACCGCCGCCGTCAAGCCATGCCTTAAAGCTCGTCATATCGTTAGATTTAACGCTTGCGAACATATCCTTTACGGCCGTGACCACGGGAATCTTATCCGTTCCCTTAGCCTTGCCACCGGTAGCGTCATCGGACGAGGCCTCGCCCTTGGATACCTCCTCATCGGTAGCCCCCTGTCCGCCCATCATGGACGACAGGTCGTAATCTTGTTTGGAAATCGTAAGCGGGTAGCTTGAGAGCGTGTCCTCCTCGACCTTTTTGATGTAGCCGTTTACGCCGTTGGAGAGCGCCAGAATCGCTGCGATACCAATAATGCCAATCGAACCTGCGAAGGCAGTCATGGCCGTACGGCCCTTCTTGGTCATGAGGTTTCGGGCAGAAAGCCCCAGCGCCGTCACAAAGCTCATCGAGGTTTTGCGCGTGGGCTTGGCCTCGCGACGCGCGGCCTCGGTAGCATCAAAGGGATCTGAATCGTCGGTGATCTTGCCGTCCGCCAGGGTGACAATGCGCGTGGCGTACCTGTATGCCAACTCGGGATTGTGCGTGACCATGATGACCAAACGATCGCGCGCAACATCCTTGAGCAAATCCATGACCTGTACGGATGTCGTTGAGTCCAAGGCGCCGGTCGGCTCGTCAGCCAGCACAATCTCGGGATCGTTGATCAGGGCGCGGGCAATAGCCACGCGCTGCATCTGGCCACCCGATAGCTGGCTCGGGCGCTTGTTAACGTGCTTGCCCAGGCCAACTGCCTCAAGCGCCTTGCGCGCACGCTGGCGGCGCTCAGCACGCCCCACGCCCGTGAGCGTAAGCGCCAGCTCCACGTTTTCCAAAATGGTCTGATGCGGAATGAGGTTATAGCTCTGGAACACAAAGCCGATGCGATTGTTACGATAGGCGTCCCAATCGCGGTCGCTGAAGTCCTTGGTCGAGATGCCATCGATCAGCAGGTCGCCGGAATCGAAATGGTCGAGTCCACCAATGACGTTGAGCATCGTAGTTTTACCCGAGCCCGAAGGACCCAGGATGGCTACAAACTCGTTATCGCGAAAAGACAGGCTTACGCTGTCGAGCGCTACCTGCGTAAACGACTGCGTAACGTACCTTTTGCAAATAACTCTGAGATCCAGCATGGACGGCAACCTCTCCCCCGCCGTTCGCATCCAACGCGTTTGACCTACTCTATCAGCTTTTTTGCCGGTACCAGCAAGGAATGTAACGAACAAAAATGTAACGAGGGACTGCGGACAAAAAGTTGGACCATCAGGTCCGGTTTGGAGTCCGCATGACATACAGTAGAGCCGTAGTGGAGAGGGCCGGGGAGCTACGCCGCTCCGGGCTCTCGTGCAGGGAGATAGCCCGG
>ENA-OQDE01000074-OQDE01000074.1-human-gut-metagenome-genome-assembly--contig:-NODE-74-length-59687-cov-3.635410_pt1 | contig 59687 bp, 62 predicted proteins | sample MGYA00242768_ERZ504595 | MGnify/ENA primary metagenome ERZ504595 (study PRJEB26092, sample SAMD00036307) | human gut metagenome | host: Homo sapiens | study: EMG produced TPA metagenomics assembly of...
ACTGACTGGTCGTTTTATTCCTCTGTTCAAGCCGCTGCCGTGATTGCAATCATCCTTCTTTGGGGAATGTGGCACAACATTCTTTCTCCGGAGATGACGGAAGTGTATTGGCAACGGATACCATTGGTAAACAAGTAACAGCACCATCGGTCGCTATTTCAAATGATGTGAAAGCGGAACAGGTTCTAGCCGATAGTTTGGCGAGGGTTAACCACAAGGTGCAAGTTATAAACGAATAGACATTTTCATTTGCTTTAAACATATAATATAGTTAGTGTGCTTAATTAAAACAACAACGAAGGCGAAACTGTGAAGTTTTCAATTCTCTCAAATTTTTATAATAAAACTAACTAAATAAATGGGCTACCGCGCGATGCAGTAGCCCTTTTATGCTTTTAGACTGTATTTGTTCAAATTGTCTTTATTTGATCTGCCGTATGTTTTTCCGTGGAGCATCCACTTCTTGTGGATTGCCTTTATAGCAATATCGCCACTTCCTTTCACGCGGGCAACCAGTTTTTGACTTGCATAACAACTGATGTTTCCGGATCCACTGATACTTGCATCCGTATTCTCTGCTTCTAAATCTGCAGCCTGAATGTTTCCCGATCCGGCAATAGCATATTTTGCTTGAATGGCTTTACCTTTAAGATTAATATTACCCGAACCTGAAATTCCTGCCTGACATTCCTGGCTCTCTATTTGTTGCAGTCTAACATCTCCCGATCCGTTAATTGAAACAGCCATTCTTCGGCAATTAAGCCCTTCTCCCTGAATGTTCCCCGAACCATTTATATGGAACTCGATATCTTTAGAGGTTTGTATTCCATTGATTAATTTTATATTTCCCGATCCGTTGATTGACAGCTTATTCAGTTCCGGAGCAAAAACTTTTATTTCCAGTTTTCCTTTCCATATACTGACATTCTTCTTGAATTTTATCATTAATGTATTACCGTCTACATACGTTTCTACAAGTGGTATAATGTTGTCGGAACCATGTATCTCCACGTGACTGCGTGTGTCTTGGTGATAACTGATATTGGCACTTCCCAATAGTTTGATTTCATTGAAATGATCGGCTTTTACTTCTTGGGAGATGTAGTTTTTGCTGCCTACTACGTGTTTTCCCTGCAAGCAAGAGCCGGCAGTAAGTACTAGAGACAATCCGGTGACTAATACGAGCAATAAACTTGTTTTCATAATTATGTTTTTCTATGATTGATATGACAGTTAGACGGAAGAAACTGATATAAAGTTGCATCTTCCGCGAAGTTTTTCATTGGAATCTTCTTTTTTATTACTTTTGTGGCTGTTGATAGGAGGATTATAATGGATAAGATCGTAGAAGATGACGAATTAGGACGTCTGATAGTGCGTGTCAATTCACGTGCGAGGAGTCTTGTGTTTCGTACAAAGAGTGATGCTGTTTATGTTTCAGTTCCTCCCGGCACTACATTGAAAGAAGTGAAGCAGGCAATCGAGAATCTGCGTGGTAAACTTCTGGCCTCCCGTCAAAAATTAGCCCGGCCATTGATTGATTTGGACTATAAAATTGATGCGGAACACTTTAAGTTGTCCTTGGTGTCCGGTGAAAAGGATCAGTTTCTGGCTAATTCCCGGTTGGGGGTTATGGAAATTGTTTGTCCGCCTCATGCGGATTTTACGGACGAGAAACTGCAAAGCTGGTTGCATAAGGTGATTGAAGAATCGTTGAGGCGGAATGCGAAAAGTATCCTTCCTTCACGTTTGGCTTCCTTGTCCAAGCAATGCGGACTTCCTTATTCGAGTGTGAAAATAAACTCCAGTCAGGGCAGATGGGGCAGTTGCTCGGCTCGAAAGGATATTAATTTGTCCTATTACCTGGTTCTGTTACCTTCTCATTTGATAGACTACGTGTTGCTGCACGAATTATGTCATACTCGCGAGATGAATCATAGCGAACGATTTTGGGTATTGCTCAATCAATTTACAGAAGGAAAAGCATTGGCTTTGCGGGGGGAATTGAGAAGTATCGTACGGAGATTTAGAATACTTTATTGCCAGGATAGTGCTATCGTGTTGGCACACTTGTGTCAACACGCTGGCACAGTCGTGACAATGCGATGGCATGGTTGTGCCAATATGGTGGCACAGACTTAGTTAATACCTTTATTACTTGGCTAATTGTTTAATCCCGTCTGATTCTTTTTCGAACTGATAAGTTCCTCCTTTTTCACTAAGATCAAACGTAGACACTAATTCTGTGTTATTATCTACAATCAACAAGGCGCTCTGTTCGGCAAAACGTCCTATTTCTACAGTGTAAGGTTCTTCCGACATGGTTTTGTTGGAGATCAGACTGTCGTTGACAAATAAAGAGATAGAATCTCCGGCAAAACCTTTTACCAGACTGATCGTATAGCTTTCGATGAAATGACGTTCTTCCTGCTTTTCCCGTTGTAGCCGCATGCTCATATAGACAAAAATAACCACGACAAAAATGACGGCAAAAGCAAGAATTCCGTTACCTACCATAAACTGTTTATTTGTGTTGAGACGATGTGCCATAGTCGTTATTTTTTGAATTACGGCGTAAAGATACGAATATAGCACTGTTAATTCATACTTTTTTTCTTTAATGTTTTGTAGTCGAACAGATTATTTATATCTTTGCAACCGAAAACGGATGAAAGGTGGAGGGGCAATTAAGCTCCTTTTTTTGTTCTTATATAGCTAATAAATGATAGAAAAGAAAACTGTTTGTCAGATTGTAGAAGAGTGGCTGGAAGGAAAAGACTACTTTTTAGTAGAGGTAACCGTGAGCCCGGATGACAAGATTGTGGTTGAAATAGACCATGCAGAAGGTGTTTGGATTGAAGATTGCGTGGAGCTTAGCCGCTTCATAGAGTCGAAACTGAACCGCGAAGAGGAAGATTATGAACTGGAAGTAGGGTCGGCTGGGATCGGACAACCCTTTAAAGTTCTGCAACAGTATTATATCCACATCGGACAAGAGGTGGAAGTGCTGACCGGAGACGGACGGAAGCTGGCCGGTATACTGAAAGATGCCGATGAAGAGAAGTTTACGGTAGGCGTACAAAAGAAAGTAAAAACCGAAGGATCAAAGCGCCCGAAATTGGTAGAAGAGGACGAAACCTTCACTTATGAGCAAATAAAATATACTAAATACTTAATTAGCTTTAAATAGTTATGGCCAAAAAAGAAGAAACAATCAGCTTGATTGATACATTTTCGGAATTTAAGGAACTGAAGAATATCGATAGAACGACGATGGTTAGCGTACTCGAAGAGTCGTTCCGTAGCGTAATCGCGAAAATGTTTGGCACCGATGAAAATTACGACGTAATCGTGAACCCGGACAAGGGTGACTTCGAGATATGGCGTAACCGTGAAGTTGTGGCCGATGAAGATTTGACTAACCCGAATATGCAGATTTCGTTGAGCGAAGCACAGAAAATTGATGCTTCTTACGAAGAAGGTGAAGAGGTGACTGACGAGGTTATCTTTGCCAAGTTCGGACGTCGTGCGATCCTGAATCTTCGCCAGACACTGGCTTCCAAGATTCTGGAACTCGAAAAAGACAGTATTTATAATAAATATATAGATAAGGTAGGTACTATCATCAATGCAGAAGTATATCAGATCTGGAAAAAAGAGATGTTGCTTTTAGACGATGAAGGAAACGAATTGCTGTTACCTAAGACCGAACAAATCCCGAGCGACTTTTATCGTAAAGGTGAAACGGCTCGTGCAGTAGTTGCCCGCGTGGATAACAAGAATAATAATCCTAAGATAATCTTGTCACGTACTTCTCCCGTTTTCCTGCAACGCCTGTTCGAGATGGAAGTACCCGAAATTAATGATGGTTTGATTACCATCAAGAAGATTGCCCGTATCCCCGGCGAACGTGCCAAGATCGCGGTGGAATCTTACGATGACAGAATCGACCCTGTAGGAGCCTGTGTAGGTGTAAAGGGAAGTCGTATTCATGGCATTGTTCGTGAACTTCGCAATGAGAACATCGACGTAATCAATTATACATCGAACATCTCATTGTTTATACAGCGCGCTTTAAGCCCGGCTAAGATTTCTTCTATTCGTCTGAACGAGGAAGAGAAGAAAGCAGAGGTATTCCTCAAACCGGAAGAAGTTTCGCTGGCTATCGGTAAAGGCGGTTTGAATATCAAACTGGCCAGTATGTTAACTGAGTACACTATCGACGTGTTCCGTGAGTTGGATGAGAATGTAGCTGACGAAGATATCTATCTCGACGAGTTTAGAGACGAAATCGACGGATGGGTGATCGACGCTATCAAAGCTATCGGCATCGATACAGCGAAGGCTGTGTTGAATGCTCCTCGTGAGATGTTGATTGAAAAGACGGACTTGGAAGAAGAGACAGTGGACGAGGTAATACGCATTTTGAAATCGGAGTTTGAAGAAGATCCTTCAATTGAAAATAAAGATGAAATTAAAGATTAAAAGTTGCGATACAATATAATGCAGCAGACTTTTATTTCTTAATTCTCAATTTTCAATTAAACAAGCTCCATTTATTCATTAATTTTAAAATATGACGATAAGGTTAAACAAAGTTACAAGAGATTTGAACGTAGGAATCGCGACGGTAGTTGAGTTCCTGCAAAAGAAAGGGCATACCGTTGAGGCTAATCCTAATACTAAAATTAGCGAGGAGCAATACGCTATACTCGTAAAGGAGTTTAGTACAGATAAGAACCTTAGACTTGAATCGGAGCGTTTCATACAGGAACGTCAGAATAAGGAACGTAATAAGGCATCGGTATCGATTGAGGGCTTCGAAAAGCAGCCCGAAAACCGAAGTCGGAAGATGTGATTAAGACAGTCGTACCTGAGGATGCACGTCCGAAGTTTAAACCTGTCGGAAAAATAGATTTGGATAAATTGAACGGTCGTAAACCTGAAAAGGTAGAGAAAGAACCGGAACAGAAACAGGAAGAACCGGTTGTGGAACGGCCTGTCGTTAAACCCGAAGTGAAAAAGGAGCCCGAGAAGAGAGAACCCGAGGTGAAGAAGGAAGAGGTGGTGACACCTCCTGTTTCTGTAGTAGAGCCTACTCCAGTGGTGGTTGAACCCGTAGTAGTGCCGGAACCTGTAGTGGAGACGAAGCCGGTAGAAGTTGAAAAAGTAGTAGAAGAAGTGAAAAAAGAAGAGCCGAAGGTAGTAGTAGCTGCACCTGTGAAGGCGGAAGAACATAAAGAAGAAGAAAAGGTGGAAACTGCACAGGCTGAAGTAACCCCGGTAGCGGAAAAGGCTCCGGAGATGATGGTGTTTTCAAAATCCGTCAACCGGAATTAGGCGCAAAGATTAATGTGATCGGTCAGATCGACTTGGCTGCATTGAATCAGTCTACTCGTCCCAAGAAGAAATCGAAGGAAGAGAAACGTCGCGAACGTGAAGAAAAGGAAAAAATCCGTCAGGATCAGAAGAAGTTGATGAAGGAAGCTATCATCAAGGAAATCCGTAAGGATGATTCTAAATTGGCGAAGAGCGGACCTAAGGATAGTGCGGAAGCGGCTGCTAACAAGAAGAAACGTAACCGTATCAATAAAGAGAAGGTGGACGTTAACAATGTTGCAACTTCCAACTTTGCTGCTCCAAGACCTAATGTACAGGGTAAAGGCGGCAATAGTAACGGTCAGGGTGGCCAGGCCAACGGACAGGGAAATAACAACAGAAGAAATAACAACAATAAAGATCGCTTCAAGAAACCGGTTATCAAACAGGAAGTGAGCGAGGAAGACGTAGCAAAACAGGTAAAAGAAACCCTTGCACGTCTGACAACCAAAGGTAAGAATAAAACGTCCAAATACCGTAAAGAGAAACGTGAAATGGCTTCCAACCGTATGCAGGAACTGGAAGATCAGGAAATGGCAGACAGCAAGGTATTGAAGTTGACCGAGTTCGTTACGGCTAACGAATTGGCAACGATGATGGATGTTTCTGTTAACCAGGTTATCGCTACTTGTATGAGTATTGGTATCATGGTTTCCATCAACCAGCGTTTGGATGCTGAAACCATCAATCTGGTGGCTGAAGAATTCGGATTCAAGACTGAATATGTAAGTGCGGAAGTGGCACAAGCTATCGTTGAAGAAGAAGATGCTCCGGAAGATTTGCAACCGCGCGCTCCGATTGTAACGGTGATGGGACACGTTGACCACGGTAAGACTTCTTTGCTTGACTATATCCGTAAGGCGAATGTAATTGCCGGTGAGGCCGGAGGTATTACCCAGCATATCGGTGCTTATAACGTGCAATTGGAAGACGGTCGTCGTATTACATTCCTCGATACTCCGGGTCACGAAGCGTTTACCGCTATGCGTGCACGTGGTGCCAAAGTAACGGATATTGCTATCATTATTGTGGCTGCCGATGATAACGTGATGCCACAGACGAAAGAAGCGATCAATCACGCGATGGCTGCCGGTGTACCTATTGTATTTGCAATCAATAAGGTAGATAAACCGACTGCAAATCCGGATAAGATTAAAGAAGAACTGGCTGCAATGAATTACCTTGTTGAAGAATGGGGTGGTAAATATCAGTCACAAGATATCTCTGCCAAGAAAGGTATGGGTGTGGAAGACTTGCTGGAAAAAGTATTGCTCGAAGCGGAAATGCTCGACCTGAAGGCAAATCCGAACCGTAATGCTACGGGTTCCATCATCGAATCTTCACTGGATAAGGGACGCGGATATGTAGCTACTGTATTGGTATCTAACGGTACTTTGAAAGTAGGAGACATCGTATTGGCGGGAACCAGTTACGGACGTGTGAAGGCTATGTTCAACGAACGTAACCAACGCGTCAAGGAAGCAGGACCTTCCGAACCGGCATTGATTCTGGGATTGAATGGTGCTCCTGCCGCAGGTGACACATTCCATGTAGTCGAAAGCGATCAGGAAGCTCGTGAGATACTAATAAACGTGAACAGCTGGCTCGTGAACAAGGTTTGCGTACGCAGAAGATCCTTACATTGGATGAGTTGGGTCGTCGTATTGCTTTGGGTAACTTCCAGGAATTGAACATCATCGTTAAGGGTGACGTGGATGGCTCTGTGGAAGCGTTGAGCGATTCGTTGATTAAGTTGTCTACGGAACAAATTCAGGTAAATGTTATCCATAAGGGTGTGGGAGCAATTTCTGAATCTGATGTTTCTCTGGCTGCTGCTTCGGATGCGATTATTGTCGGATTCCAGGTACGTCCTTCGGGTGCTGCCGGTAAGATGGCCGACCAAGAAGGTGTTGACATCCGTAAGTATTCTGTCATCTACGATGCAATCGAAGAGGTAAAGGCTGCTATGGAAGGTATGTTGGCTCCGGAAGTAAAGGAACAGATTACTGCAACCATCGAAATCCGCGAAGTATTCAATATTACGAAAGTCGGTCTTGTAGCCGGAGCAATGGTGAAGACCGGAAAGGTGAAACGCAGCGACAAGGCTCGTTTGATCCGCGATGGTATCGTAATCTTTACCGGAAACATCAACGCATTGAAACGCTTCAAGGACGATGTGAAGGAAGTAGGTACAAACTTCGAGTGTGGTATCAGTCTGGTGAACTGCAACGACATGAAAGTAGGCGATATGATCGAGACATTCGAAGAAATAGAAGTGAAACAGACGCTTTGATAGTGATTAGTGAGTTGGTGATTAGTGATTAGCGGCTGCGCGTTAGATTTTACGGCGGTTGCAATAAAATAAAGAAGAGGTGGTAATGTGGTACTTGTCTGTAGAACACCACCTTACCGCCTCTTTCTTTATATCCTATTGTTTAATCATTAACTACCAACTACTAATCACTAATCACTAAAAAACTAATCACTAAAAAACTAATCACTAAAAACGTGGCAACGATTGATATAATTATCTTTATTGTAATAGGCGCCGGAGCGATTGTAGGTTTTGTAAAAGGCTTCATTCGTCAGTTGGCTTCTATTTGGGGTTGATAGTCGGGCTGCTGGCGGCGAAAGCTTTGTATGCCTCTTTGGCGGAGAAACTTTGCCCGACAGTGACGGATTCGATGACAGTTGCGCAGGTGTTGGCTTTTATCATGATTTGGATTGCCGTGCCGTTGATTTTTGTACTGATAGCTTCGTTATTGACAAAAGCAATGCAGGTAATTTCGCTGAACTGGCTGAACCGCTGGTTAGGGAGTGGGCTGGGAGCACTTAAGTTTCTGTTGTTAACGAGTGTAGTGATCGGTGCGATAGAGTTTGTGGACAGCGATAATAAGTTAATTAGTGCAACAAAAAAGGAAGAATCTTTGTTATATTATCCGATGGAAACGTTTGCGGGGATCTTTTTCCCTGCTGCGAAGAATATGACGCAACAATATATATTAGAGAATAAAGATGCAACAAGAAGAACCCAATAAAATGAAACCCAATCAGAAAGACGAACTCGAAAAGAAGACTGATAATGAGTTTGTCCGGAAATTTGCGGAGGAGAAATATAAATACGGCTTCACCACAGAGGTGCATACAGACATCATTGAGCGTGGACTTAATGAAGATGTCATTCGTCTGATTTCATCGAAAAAAGACGAACCGGAGTGGTTGCTGGAGTTCCGACTGAAAGCGTACCGCCACTGGCTGACGTTGGAGATGCCGACTTGGGCACATCTCCGTATCCCTGAAATTGACTATCAGGCGATTTCTTATTATGCCGATCCGACGAAGAAGAAAGAAGGACCGAAGAGCATGGAGGAAGTCGATCCTGAACTGATAAAGACGTTTAATAAACTGGGTATTCCTTTGGAGGAACAGATGGCTCTTAGCGGAATGGCGGTGGATGCCGTTATGGACTCCGTTTCCGTAAAGACTACCTTCAAGGAAACGCTGATGGAGAAAGGAATTATCTTTTGCTCGTTCAGTGAAGCCGTGCGGGAACATCCCGATTTGGTGAAGAAATATATGGGCTCGGTGGTAGGTTACCGGGATAATTTCTTTGCCGCGTTGAACTCCGCTGTCTTTTCTGACGGCTCTTTCGTGTATATTCCGAAAGGGGTACGTTGTCCGATGGAACTTTCCACCTATTTCCGTATCAATGCCCGTAACACGGGGCAGTTTGAACGTACGTTGATTGTGGCGGACGACGATTCGTACGTTTCTTATCTGGAAGGATGTACGGCGCCGATGCGGGATGAAAATCAGTTGCATGCCGCTATCGTTGAGATAATCGTGCACGACCGCGCAGAGGTAAAATACAGTACTGTTCAGAACTGGTATCCGGGCGATGCGGAAGGTAAGGGCGGTGTATACAACTTTGTGACAAAACGCGGTAACTGCAAGGGAGTGGATAGTAAATTATCCTGGACACAAGTGGAAACCGGTTCGGCCATCACCTGGAAATACCCTTCCTGTATTCTGACAGGCGATAACTCGACCGCTGAATTCTATTCCGTAGCTGTAACGAACAACTATCAGCAGGCTGATACCGGAACGAAAATGATTCATCTGGGCAAGAACACCCGCAGTACGATTGTAAGTAAAGGTATCTCCGCCGGACATAGTGAGAACTCCTATCGTGGTTGGTACGTGTGGCCGAGAAAGCGGATAATGCCCGCAATTATAGCCAGTGTGACTCTCTCTTGTTGGGAGATAAATGCGGTGCGCATACTTTCCCTTATATGGATATTCACAATGAAACGGCAGTGGTGGAACATGAAGCTACAACGAGCAAGATCAGTGAAGACCAGATATTCTATTGCAACCAGCGCGGTATTCCGACAGAAGATGCGATCGGACTTATTGTGAACGGATATGCAAAGGAAGTATTGAATAAACTTCCGATGGAATTTGCGGTAGAAGCACAGAAGTTGCTTACTATCTCATTGGAAGGAAGCGTGGGGTGATTTACTAGTTGGCAATTTACGATTTACTATTTGGCTGCGCGCTTGTAGGAGGTAAATTGTCGGTAGTATAGGTTTTAATAGTAAATAGTAAATGGAAAAATAGTACATATAATCATGTTAGAAATAAAAGACCTGCATGCCAGCATTAATGGCAAAGAGATATTGAAGGGTATTAACCTGACGGTGAATCCCGGTGAGGTGCACGCTATTATGGGGCCGAATGGTTCCGGTAAAAGTACGCTTTCCTCCGTATTGGTGGGAAATCCGGCTTTTGAGGTAACAAAAGGTTCGGTCACGTTCTATGGAAAGAACCTGTTGGAGTTGAGTCCTGAAGATCGTAGCCATGAAGGGATCTTTCTTAGTTTCCAGTATCCGGTAGAGATTCCGGGTGTGAGCATGGTCAACTTTATGCGTGCTGCTGTGAATGAGCAACGCAAGTATAAAGGTCTGCCTGCGCTGACAGCCAGTGAGTTTCTGAAACTGATGCGTGAGAAACGTGCGGTGGTAGAGCTGGATAATAAGTTGGCTAACCGTTCGGTGAATGAAGGCTTTTCGGGTGGTGAAAAGAAACGGAACGAGATCTTCCAGATGGCTATGTTGGAACCGCGGTTGAGCATCCTCGATGAGACAGACTCCGGTTTGGATATTGATGCGCTCCGTATTGTTGCGGAAGGAGTGAACAAACTGAAAACTCCTGAAACAAGCACGATCGTTATTACTCACTACCAACGTTTGCTTGATTATATCAAACCTGATATTGTACATGTCCTTTATAAAGGTCGTATCGTAAAAACTGCCGGACCGGAACTTGCCCTGGAACTGGAAGAAAAAGGATATGATTGGATCAAGAAAGAAGTAGGAGAATAACAAATAATAAGTTATGATAGTTGAACAACAATATATAGACCTCTTCTCACAGACGGAAGCGATGATCTGCAAGCATAGCGCCGAAGTGCTGAACGCGCCTCGTGCAGCTGCATTTGCCGATTTTGAACGCCTCGGATTTCCGACCCGTAAGATGGAGAAGTACAAATATACGGATGTGAGCAAGTACTTTGAACCGGATTATGGTTTAAACTTGAATCGTCTGGCTATTCCGGTCAATCCGTATGAAGTGTTTAAGTGCGATGTGCCGAATATGAGTACCGCCCTGTATTTTATGGTAAATGACGCATTTTATAATAGAGCACTTCCCAAAGTCAATCTGCCGGAAGGTGTGATTTTCGGCAGCCTGAAAGAAGTGGCCGGACAGCATCCGGAATTGGTGAAGAAGTATTACGGCCAGTTGGCAGATACTTCCAAAGATGGGGTGACTGCTTTCAATACAGCTTTTGTGCAAGACGGCGTTGTATTTTATGTGCCGAAGAATGTAGTGGTAGAAAAACCGATCCAGCTGGTAAATATCCTGCGTGCAGATGTCAACTTCATGGTGAACCGCCGCGTACTAATCATCCTGGAGGATGGCGCGCAAGCCCGTCTGCTGATTTGTGACCATGCAATGGATAACGTGAACTTCCTGGCAACACAAGTGATTGAAGTATTTGCAGGTGAGAACACGGTATTCGATATGTATGAACTGGAAGAAACACATACAAGCACCGTTCGTATCAGCAACCTGTATGTAAAGCAGGAGGCAAACAGCAATGTATTGTTGAATGGAATGACTTTGCATAATGGTACTACCCGCAACACCACTGAAGTATTGTTGGCAGGAGAAGGAGCGAGATAAACCTCTGTGGTATGGCAATTGCCGATAAGAACCAGCACGTAGACAATCATACAAGCATCGACCATGCCGTACCGAACTGCACCAGCAATGAGCTGTTCAAGTACGTATCGACGATCAGTCGGTAGGTGCGTTTGCCGGATTGGTATTGGTGCGTCCCGATGCGCAACATACGAATTCCCAGCAGACTAACCGGAATCTTTGTGCTACGCGTGATGCGAGAATGTACACACAACCTCAATTGGAAATTTACGCGGATGATGTGAAATGTTCGCATGGAGCAACGGTAGGCCAGTTGGATGAGGGTGCACTATTCTATATGCGTTCACGAGGTATTGCAGAGAAAGAAGCCCGTTTGTTATTGATGTTCGCATTTGTCAATGAAGTGATTGATACCATTCGTTTGGAGGCACTGAAAGATCGCCTGCATCTATTGGTAGAAAAACGTTTCCGTGGCGAGCTGAATAGATGTCAGGGCTGTGCCATTTGTAAGTAACCACTAATAATTAATAAACGTGGATATTCAAAAGATACGTGAGGATTTTCCGATATTGAGCCGTACGGTTTACGGTAAACCTTTGGTTTATTTCGACAACGGTGCGACGACGCAGAAACCCCGTCTGGTGGTTGATGCGTTGGTGGATGAATATTATTCCGTTAATGCCAATGTGCATCGCGGCGTGCATTATCTTTCGCAACAAGCTACGGAATTGCATGAGGCTTCCCGTGAAACGGTGCGTCAGTTTATCAACGCCCGTAGCACGAACGAAGTTGTTTTTACTCGCGGAACAACGGAAAGCATCAACCTGCTTGTTTCCAGCTTTGGCGACGAATTTATGGAAGAGGGGGATGAAGTGATTCTTTCCGTGATGGAACATCACAGTAACATCGTTCCCTGGCAACTGTTGGCTGCCCGAAAAGGAATTGCCATCAAAGTGATTCCAATGAATGACAAAGGCGAACTCTTGCTGGATGAATACGAAAAACTATTTTCCGAACGAACGAAAATAGTCAGCGTGGTTCATGTTTCGAATGTGCTGGGTACAGTGAATCCGGTGAAAGAAATGATTGCAACGGCTCATGCGCACGGCGTACCTTGTCTGATAGACGCTGCACAGTCTATCCCTCACATGAAAGTGGACGTACAGGAGTTGGATGCTGATTTTCTGGTGTTCTCTGCCCATAAAATATACGGTCCGACAGGTGTCGGAGTGCTTTATGGAAAAGAAGAGTGGTTAGACCGCCTTCCGCCTTATCAGGGAGGAGGAGAGATGATTCAGCATGTCTCTTTTGAGAAGACCACTTTCAACGAACTTCCTTTCAAGTTTGAAGCCGGTACGCCCGACTATATCGGAACTACCGGACTGGCAAAAGCCCTTGATTACGTGAATGGACATGGACTTGAGCAGATAGCCGCCCATGAGCATGAACTGACAACTTACGCTTTGCAACGGCTGAAAGAGATTCCCCGGATGCGTATATTCGGTGAAGCAGCCGAACGGGGAGCAGTCATCTCCTTTCTGGTAGGAGATATCCATCATTTCGATCTCGGAACGTTGCTGGATCGTTTGGGTATTGCCGTGAGGACGGGACATCATTGTGCACAACCTCTCATGCAACGTCTTGGTATAGAAGGAACAGTACGGGCTTCGTTTGCCATGTACAATACGAAATCGGAAATAGATACATTGGTGGCGGGAATTGAACGCGTCAGCAAGATGTTCTAACAATATAAGCCGCTATTCCTGTGGGATGCGGCTTTTTTATTCTTTAACTAAAAAAAGATGCCTTCAAGTGCAGTGATTTGAGCTTTTGTGCGTCTAATAGGTAAAGAAACAAAATGTTCATTGAATATTAGGAGGGTCGTGAGACCATGCTCATATTATATAAATTCTCTCTCTTTAACATTAATCGCAGCTATATCGTAAGAAATTACGGTGTAGCTGCAACTTTTTTAGGGGGACTTGCGTCTAACTAAATACATATAACTTACAGATAACTAATAAAGAAAAACTATGCTGATGACAACCACTCCCATCATTGAGGGAAAACGAATAGTGAAATATTATGGAATAGTTTCCGGAGAGACAATCATAGGTGCCAATGTATTCCGCGACTTGTTTGCAAGTATTCGGGATATTGTGGGTGGTCGTTCCGGTTCTTATGAAGAAGTGCTGCGTATGGCAAAAGATACAGCGTTGAAGGAAATGGAGGCACAAGCAGCTCAAATGGGAGCTAATGCGTGATAGGTGTTGATTTGGATTATGAGACAGTTGGAGGTAGTGGCAGTATGCTGATGGTGACTGCTAACGGCACAGCCGTAAAGATTGAAGAGGATTAATTGATTATTGTTTTTTTTTACTACAGAGAACACGGAAGACGCAGCTCATATACTTTGTTTAGTATCAATGGTATAAAACCTGTGTCCTCCGTACTTCTGTGGTGAATATTATTCGGCAGTCAGCTCAATCACACGGCTGAAAGCCTGATTGGTAGTGAAAGCATTGATTCCTACTTTCATCAGATAATCTCCTGAATAAGTCTTCTCATTGGCAGCAAGATTCGATTTAGAGTTCGGCATCAGGTTGATTTCTTTCACCTTATACATTTTCCTCGCATCCAGTCCCTGAAGTTTAACCGGGAGCAGCTTCTCACCGAAACGTGGGTGGATATCGTAGGTATAAAGTACTGCTTTGTTCTTGTCCGGTGCGGCGTACATGATAGACATGTGATTACCATCGTATGGAGAAACCAGTCTGTACTGGTCACCATCCAGAATCACTTTCTTCAGACGTGTCCAGTTGGCAACTGCGTTTTGGCAAAAGTCTGTTCGTCCGCATTCAGCTCTTTCAGTCCGAGGTCGAAGCCCAGTTTGCACATACTTGCTACATCGGTACGGAATTTCACGCTTGTCTTCTTGTTCCAGCTGGTTACGTGTGCGTCCATTGCTTTTGCAGGGAAGATTTGTGAGAATCCCCATTGGATAAACAGGCGCTCTATCGGGTCTGTATTATCGCTGCACCAGAATTCTGTGAAGTATTTCAATGCTTCGTAGTCGCAACGGGCGCCACCGCCGGAGCAAAGCATCATCGGTACGTTCGGATATTTGTCTTTGATACGTTCCAATACATTATATATACCACGTACATGGTCGATATAAAGTTGTCCTTGTTTATTCTTCAAATAGGGAGAATAAATATTTGTGATGGGAGAGTTGCAGTCCCATTTAAAGAAAGCTACTTCCGGGTTCGCTGTCAGGATGTTATCCACTACGCCAAATACAAAATCCTGTACTTTCGGGTTGCTAAGATCGAGTACCAGTTGGTTGCGGTAATAGTATGTTTCGCGATTGGGCAGTGTGATAGCCCAGTCAGGATGCTTCTCGAACAATTCACTTTTGGGGTTTATCATCTCCGGTTCGATCCAGATACCGAATTTTACTCCGGCTTCTTTGGCAGACTTCACGAGTGCGGGAATACCGCCCGGCAGTTTGGATTTCATCACTTCCCAGTCACCCAGTCCGGCATTGTCGCTGTTGCAGGATGCTTGTTGCCGAACCAGCATCATCCAACAAGAACATATCTACACCGAGATGTTTGGCTTCTTTCATCAGTTCGGCAAGCAGTTTCTCATCGAATTTGAAGTACGTATTTTCCCAGTTGTTCAATAAAGTCATGCGGTCGCCTTGTCCGTCTTTCAGTTGGTAGTTGCGTGCCCATGCGTGGAGGTTGCGGCTGGCTTCGCCCGTACCGTTGTTGCTGAAAGTAAAGATGAATTCGGGAGTGGTAAATACTTCGTTCGGTTTTAGTTCATAATCAGATGCGTACGGGTTGATGGCGGGGATAACGCGGAGATTGCCTACGTTGTCCACTTCAAAGGTAAACTGGAAATTACCTGTCCATCCGATAGTCCCTAACATGGCACGTCCTTGTGTTTCCTGTGCCGGTTGTTCAAAACCAAGTTCGAAGAACGGGTGGGTATGCATGGCGGCACGGCTTCCCAGTTTGGTGTCGATCACCTTTTTGCCGAACAATAGAGGTTGCGTGCTCATTTGTGCTTCTTTAGCCCAGTCGCTGCTGAATTCAGTCAGATAATACTCGTTTCCCGAGAAATAAAGCATGGTCGAAGCATAACGCCAGATGGTGACAGGTTTCTTTTCAGCATGTTTGATTTCACTCCACGTCTTGATGACGTTTTCTTTCGGATAAGCGATGTAATGCAGCGTGACTTCCACCGGGTACTGATCGTCTTTCAGTTGGATGACTGTCTCCGTGCCGCCTGCCACTGCTTTTTGTTCGGAAGATACATAACGGAGAATCGTGCTCGGGTTTCCATCATTGTGCGTGATTGCTACAGCCGGTTCAAAATAATCCTCGGCGCCGGAGCCCGGATATACTTCCCATCCACGGGTAGATACACTGCCGTCACTTCCTCCTTTCACGTATGGAGAAAAGTTGTTGATGTCTTTCTCGTTCAGCAACTTATCGCCCAGATAAGCCTGATAAAGTCGTCCGTTGGGAGCTACTTGGAGAATTAAGTCGGTGTTGTCCGTTGCGATGCGGATAACGTTCTTTTCCTGGGCGTTCACTTGTGTCAGGGTAAACAATGCCGTAAGTAATACGAAAAGTTTCTTCATGTTTTTTTAATAATTAATTAGGTATTAGTTAGTTTGTGGGCATAGAATGCTGCAAAGATAATTATAATTCGTCAGGAATGAACTGGAATTCTTTTTTTTGTCAAAGTGTGCAAGAGATGTTTCAAGTGTGCGATAGAGCCCTTGCTTGACTTTATCCGTATGATCCGATTAAAACGTGCAGCAGAATTATTGTAGGAGGGAGAATTTGCGTCAACGAGATCTCTGACAGAGTAGGTCTCCTGTTGACTTTTTACTTCGCGAAGTAAGTTTTTGTATAGGAATCATTCTTCTTTAGCTAAGGCATCATAAATTTGATTGTAGAAATTATCATGTTCGCTTAAGTCCTTTAGCCTGTTAATCAATATCTTGCCGTCGGAACCGACGAGCATATAGTGTGGAAAGATATGTACGTTATGGGTTTTGTAAATATCTTCATGCAGACTTTGGCATGCTTTAATGTGCTTACCACCAATTTTATAGTATTTAATAGCAGTATGCCATTGCTCTTGCTCCTTATCTATTGATACACAAAGCAATGTAATATCATTCTGCACAGTGAATTTTTCCAGATCTTTTCCAAATCTTTGGAAATTACTCACGCATGGACCACAGGTACTAAACCAAAAATCCACAAGTATAGGTTTTCCTTTGAACTTAACAAGTAATTCTTGAAGAGTTTTGATGCTGTCTCCATTTTCTATGAATGAAACATTCTTATTAAAATTGCTATTAACCTTTGCGTGGAAATCGTCTATCTTTTTTATAAATGGAATGAAACTGGCCTCGAAACCTTCATTGGGATATGTAGTCAGAAATTCGTTTATATACTTTTTCAATATCTTCTCAAACCGCTTATTGTTTAAGGCTGCCATAAATAACGTTTTTGCCCAAAATGCTTGTTTGATTTTTTGGTTTTTTATTAGTTGTACGTTATTAAATAGATGATCATAATACTCTTGGGCTGTTTTAAAGTGGAGCACTTTTCCATTTGCTGCCGATTTGAAAGTTGAGGCCATTTCTATGTAGGAGGTGAAGTATAGCGAAGGTACCATCTGTGTTGTCAGTGGATAATCTTTGTATATTTTGGACCATTCTTTCATATAATCGTCGTACATCTGTTTTTCGTTGCAGGAACAATCATTAAAGTTTGCTCTGATTACCTTAGACATTGCCCCCATCCAATATAGTTCCAAATCTTGTTCTATAAACATTCTCATAGCCTGACTCATTTTAACTTTTTCAAATTGTTTTTTATCAGCTGTCAGCAAAGAGTCGAAGTTGGTTCGCATCTTGGCACCAACCGTATCAAGTGGAGCGACTTTATAGTCTCTTACAAATTCATACTGATAAAAATTCTTATCCCGAAATACTCTGTTTCTCAACATCTGTACAGAATCGCTGATTTGAACAATGGGGTCAGCCCCATAATCGAAACATACCGAATAATTTTTGCCGGGTTCTACGATAGCATTGTAAAATATTTCTCCGTGCTGTAAATAAACAGATGATAAATCGTTTATCTCTAGTTGTAACTTTACCTTTTTTCCTTCGGTAACGTATAATGTGTCGGTAAATCCTAATGTGATACCTTTTATCGGTGATGCAATATAGATAATTGAATCTTGTGTTTTCCGTAGACTAATCTCAATTGAAGCTTTTTCTGCTCCATAACTCATAGTTGTAGTAGTGACAAATAATAGCAGTAATATTTTTTTTATTAACATGTTGTTTGGTACAATAAAGTATTCGGAGGTGATATTGTAGTATAAGAACGAATAAATGAATGTTCACCACTAAAATTAGCAGTACAAAATCTACCAATGAAACAGTTTGGAGTTACTCCTGCGGAGTTTGCCCGGCAGAATAAGCAGAGAATGGCATATAGTTAGTTGTTATTAACTATTATTCGTTGTCTCTTTGTTTGAATTTGAACTGAAATTAGTTCAATCCTATACAGAAATAACCCAAAATCCTATCGCTGACAATAACCTGTCAATATGCAGCTTTTATTGCTTTCTCTTGCTTATATTATTTCCTCAATTGCCTAAGGAGTTTTCGTTTGACAGTTGTTGAACGAACGCTTGACATATGTTGAACTATCGCTTGACATATGTCAAACGAAAACTCCTTAGGCAATGAAATAACTATTAATAGGTAAACGCTTGCTTAAAAATAACTAATAAAATCATTAGTGGCAATTGATCCCAAACCAGGCAATTTCTGGTTAAATGGGCATTTAATTCAGACAGAAGAACATAAGAACAAAAAATAAAATAGCCGTTCAATAAGCAGCAGAAATAATTTTCAAAGCGCAGCCTTTATGTTCTTTTGTTCTTATGTCTAAAAAAAACTACCATCTGCTCATTTGTCCAAAGAGACGTATAAAAAATAGAATGATTCAACTCTGTAAATTCTTTCTTTTTTACTTGCTTATTTCGATTGATTTCCATACTTTTAGCCTCCGTAATCCTTTAAAAATTAACCCTATGGACAACATTCTTTTCTGGCTCGTTCCAGTCGCTTCCGTGTTAGCCCTCTGCTTTGCTTATTACTTTCATAAGCAAATGATGAAAGAGAGTGAAGGTACACCCCAAATGATAAAAATAGCTGCTGCTGTGCGCAAAGGAGCTATGTCTTATCTAAAACAGCAATACAAAATAGTAGGTTGGGTATTCTTGGGGCTGGTTATTTTGTTTTCAATTATGGCTTATGGCTTTCATGTACAGAATGCCTGGGTTCCCATTGCTTTCCTTACAGGTGGATTCTTCTCCGGGCTTTCCGGATTTTTGGGGATGAAGACGGCGACATACGCGTCCGCTCGTACTGCTAATGCTGCCCGTACTTCTCTGAATGCAGGATTAAGAATTGCTTTCCGAAGTGGTGCCGTGATGGGACTGGTGGTCGTTGGTCTGGGACTGCTCGATATATCTTTTTGGTATCTGTTGCTGAATGCAGTGATTCCTGCTGATGCACTGACACCTACTCATAAACTCTGTGTAATCACTACTACCATGCTGACATTTGGTATGGGAGCTTCTACCCAGGCGCTCTTTGCCCGTGTAGGCGGTGGTATCTATACCAAGGCAGCCGATGTCGGACGCGACTTGGTAGGTAAGGTAGAAGCCGGAATCCCGGAAGATGACCCTCGTAATCCTGCCACTATTGCCGATAATGTGGGCGATAACGTAGGCGACGTGGCCGGTATGGGAGCCGATTTATACGAATCTTACTGTGGCTCGATTCTGGCAACAGCCGCACTGGGTGCTGCTGCTTTTATCCATTCGGCAGATACAGTGATGCAATTCAAGGCAGTGATCGCCCGATGCTGATTGCGGCTGTTGGTATTATCCTTTCTATTATAGGTATATTCGCTGTCCGTACCAAGGAGAATGCGACTATGAAGGACCTGCTCGGTTCGTTGGCTTTCGGTACGAACCTTAGTTCCGTGCTTATTGTTGCAGCTACATTCTTAATCCTGTGGCTCTTGCAATAGATAACTGGATTTGGATTTCTTGTGCCGTAGTAGTCGGACTATTGGTAGGTATTATCATCGGACGTTCTACGGAATATTATACTTCCCAATCCTATCGCCCTACCCAGAAACTTAGTGAAAGCGGTAAGACGGGGCCTGCTACCGTAATTATTTCCGGTATCGGTTTGGGGATGCTTTCTACGGCTATTCCTGTGATCGCGGTAGTTGTTGGTATCATTGCTTCCTATCTGTTGGCTTCCGCTGGCGATTTTGCCAATGTCGGTATGGGACTGTATGGAATCGGTATTGCGGCTGTCGGCATGCTTTCTACTTTAGGTATCACTCTGGCAACGGATGCTTACGGCCCGATTGCGGATAATGCAGGAGGTAACGCAGAAATGTCCGGCTTGGGTGCCGAAGTCCGCAAACGTACCGATGCGCTCGATTCATTGGGTAACACAACTGCCGCCACGGGAAAAGGTTTTGCAATCGGTTCCGCTGCACTGACAGGTCTGGCTTTGCTGGCTTCTTATATTGAAGAAATCCGAATTGGTCTGACACGTCTTGGTAATGTGGACCTGACTTTTGCAGATGGAAGTTCTATCAGCGTAGCAAATGCCACTTTTATCGACTTCATGGATTATTACGAAGTACACTTGATGAATCCAAAAGTACTTTCGGGCATGTTCCTCGGTTCAATGATGGCTTTCCTGTTTTGTGGTTTGACAATGAATGCAGTAGGACGTGCGGCAGGTCACATGGTTGACGAAGTGCGTCGCCAGTTCCGTGACATAAAGGGTATTCTGACTGGAGAAGCCGAGCCGGATTACGAACGTTGTGTTGAAATATCGACAAAGGGTGCGCAGCGTGAGATGGTTATTCCTTCCTTGATTGCTATTATTGCTCCGATTCTCACAGGATTTATCTTTGGCGTTCCCGGAGTACTCGGCCTGCTGATTGGTGGTTTGAGCAGTGGTTTCGTATTAGCTATCTTTATGGCTAACGCCGGAGGTGCATGGGATAACGCAAAGAAATATGTAGAAGAAGGTAACTTTGGTGGAAAAGGCGGTGAAGTGCATAAAGCAACCGTAGTAGGAGATACAGTAGGTGATCCGTTTAAAGATACCTCCGGTCCGAGTTTGAATATTTTGATAAAACTTATGAGTATGGTGGCCATTGTGATGGCAGGACTTACTGTGGCCTGGAGTTTATTCTAAAAAAGCAGAAGAGAAAGTAATAAAAAGGAGACAAAACAAGTCTCCTTTTTTAATTTGAATTACCTTTGTATCAAAATAGAAGCGATAAATATGTTATTACCTTATTTGAACGAGAATCTGATTGAGGCCGGATGTGATGAGGCCGGTCGTGGGTGTTTGGCGGGAGCGGTATATGCTGCTGCAGTTATTCTTCCGAAGGATTTTAAAAATGAACTGTTGAATGATTCCAAACAACTGACGGAAAAGCAACGTTATGCATTACGCGAGGTAATAGAGAAAGAAGCGATTGCTTGGGCGGTTGGCATTGTGTCACCGGAAGAAATTGATGAAATAAATATCCTGCGGGCTTCTTTTCTGGCGATGCATCGTGCAGTGGATCAGTTGACCACCCGTCCCCAACATTTACTGATCGATGGTAATCGTTTCACTAAATACCCCGGTGTTCCCCATACTACAGTAGTGAAAGGAGACGGGAAATATCTTTCAATAGCTGCGGCTTCTATTTTAGCCAAAACATATCGAGACGATTATATGAACCGTCTTCACGAAGAATTTCCATATTATGACTGGGACCACAATAAAGGTTATCCGACTAAAAAACATCGTGCCGCCATTGCCGAACGTGGAACCACTCCTTACCATCGCATGACGTTCAATCTGTTGGGAGATGGCCAGTTGACTTTGAGCTTCTAAAGTCGCTTTGTTTCATTTTACACATATTTTCTACATTTTTTTGCAGAATAAGCACGATTTTGTTACGGATAACCGTGAAATTGTTCCGTTTAGGCTAAAAAAGTGTTGCCTAGTGCTTTTATTTGTTATTGAAATACTATATCTTTGCGAACAATAATAAGAATTAAAAAGTTTAAAATCATGGCAACGAACAAACTATTATGGTCTTCTAAGCTCATTGGGGTATTTTTTATTATGTTGGTTTGCACTCTTTCTGCAAATGCACAGTTCTTACGTACTTCCTATTTCATGGAAGGTACACACTATCGTCAACAACTGAATCCGGCTTTAACACCGACTAAAGGTTACTTTAACCTTCCGGTGATCGGTGCTGTTAATGCAACGGTTGGTTCTACTTCGTTAGGCTATCAGGATATCATTGATATTATTGATGATGGCGATGATTTCTACACTAAACCGGATTTCATGAATCGTCTGAAAGATAATAATACGCTGAATGTGAACTTCAGTACAGAGATTCTTTCTGCAGGATGGTACAAAGGAAAAAACTTCTGGTCATTCAATATTGGTCTTCGTACAGATATCGGTGCTAATTTGACAAAGAATATGTTCAGTTTCCTGAATCAAATGGAAACAATTGAGGATAACTGGAGAATAGTAACTATGATATTAGTGGTCAACAATTGAATATCAATGCTTATACGGAAATAGGTTTAGGACTTTCACGCCAGATCAATAGTCGTTTAACTGTTGGTGCTAGGGTAAAAGCTTTATTAGGTATTGGTAACATGGAACTGAAACTTAATAAAATTGCAATGAGTGCTAATTTACCTACAGATCAACAAATAAATGAGTGGTCAAGTGATAGCTATTGGTCAGGTACTCCTGCAGAAATTACTGCAAAAGCTCAAGAATTGAAAGCTAAGTTTGATAATTATCATGCTAACTTAAATGTTGCTGCCGAACTGAAGAGTTCTTTCAAAGGTCTGGAACTAAAAGAAGAAGAAGGTAAAGACTATGTAACTGATTTCGACTTTGACAGTGGTAAATTAGGTATCGCTGGTTATGGCTTCGGTATTGATTTAGGTGCTTCTTATAAAATCTTGGATAACCTCACTGTATCTGCTTCTATTCTTGACTTGGGTTTTATTTCTTGGTCTAAATCAAGTACAAAGATTGCATCTGCTAATCCGGATCCAATTGATCTTAAAGGGAGTACTTATGCAGGTATGATTGATCCGGCTAATCCGCAATCTAGTGTTACAGGTGCGTTGAACCAATTACAAAGCGATGCTGAAAATTATATGGACCTTGTGACACAAGGTGATGTGCTTAACTATGACATGTTACAACTTGAAGTAGGTGATGCTAAAGAATCTCGTAAATCTCGTCTTGCTTCTACCCTAGTATTAGGTGCAGAATATGGATTCTTCAATAACAAATTAGCAGTGGGTGTATTGTCAACCACTCGTTTTGTACAGCCTGATGCTCTTACAGAATTAACATTCTCTGCAAACTATCGCCCGAAAAGCTGGTTCAATGTAGCACTTAGTTACTCAGCTATCCAGTCAGCAGGTAAATCTTTCGGTCTGGGTCTGAAATTAGGTCCTCTGTTTGTCGGAACTGACTATATGTTCTTAGGCAAGAACTCTAACTCTGTGAACGGATTCGTTGGAGTTTCTATTCCGTTGGGTGGAAGAAAAGCAAGTAAAGAAGGATAAGATATTTTAATTTCTCTCTCTAAACATTCTCTTTTAATTAATTCTCTATAGAATAAAAAACGTATAATTACAGCTTACCGTCGTAAAGAATCCTTATAAAGGCTCATGGATGGTAAGCTGTTTTTTATGTTTGCGGGGAAGAATACGAAAACTAAACCGGGGTTTTAGAGTCACCTTTTAGAACCATTTAATCTTCCGGAATATCACGAACGCAAGAGTTGACAATCCGATGGAAAACAGTACGATCAAGGAGAAAGCGAAGGTACTTCTTCCAGATGAATATCCACGTTCATACCATAGAAACTGGCAATCAATGTCGGGAGCATCAGAACGATGGACAGACTTGTCATGCGTTTCATGATCGTATTCACGTTATTGGAGATAATAGAGGCAAAAGCATCCATTGTTCCTGTGAGGATATCACTGTAAATATTCACCGTGTTAAGTGCCTGTTTCAATTCGATAATCACATCCTCCACTAATTCTGTGTCCAGATAATCTGTGTCCTGAAAAATAGTCCTTAACTTGCCTATCATGACTTCATTTCCACGGATGGAAGTATTGAAGTAAACCAGTGTTTTTTGCAGTCTCATCAGACGAAGCAGATCTTCATTACGGATGCTTCGTTCCAGTTCTTTTTCTGCTGCACTGATGTCTATATTTATCTGCTTTAGATATTTCAGGAACCACACAGCAGAAGAATAGATGATCCGAAAAATCAGATCCAGCTTGTTGCGTACAACAATCCCTTTTCGACGGGTATGCTCTATGAAATCCGGTAACAAATCGGTGTTGTGATAACAGACGGACACAATAATCTCGTTATTGGTGATTATTCCAATCGGTACAGTGTCGAAGGGCAGGCTACCGTTCTGCTTGTTCTGCACAGGAATACGAAGAATGGTCAATAACCAATTACCTTCTGTGTCCGTACGCGGGCGTTCGTCTGTATCGGCTATATCATTAAGAAATGATTCGGGTACGTTGAGAGTTTGAGTTAGAAATTCAAAGTCATCATTATTTGGGCATACTACATTTACCCAGCTGTTAGGAAGCCATTGAGCTTTTTCCACAAAGCCGGCTTCACAATAAAGATACGTTCTCATCTTATTGCCTCCTTTCGTTTGTTTTACACGAGCAGAGGCATCAGGTTTCAATGACTCTGTTCGCTTTAATTAATACTAGTTGTGCACGTTCGCGGGTTTGAATCGTCCATATTTCTATGATTTTAATTTAAAAGCGATGCAAAGGTACGGAAAAATGAAGAGGGTTCCGCCCTTTGTATCGCTTTTTTTGATATTCTTTTATTTGTGCCCTTTATTTAGAGGCTCCGATCCTATTCTGCTTTTCCTTCGAAATGATTATCCAGATATTTCCTGATATTGTAACTGCTTAAACGCTCTTTGGATATGCTGCCATCTTTTTCAACAAGTTCATAGTGTGGAATACCATTGAACTGGAATAGTTGACGCAGATAATTGAACTCTGCCTCCGAAACATAATAACAGGCTTCTCCTTTTAGATTCTTCTCTACATATTTTTGGTAGTCTTTCTCGGGCGAATCTTTCTGACTTGTGATATAGATGAATTGAAACTCCGGATGATCTTTATATTTTTTGCGTAAATCGCAGTTGCCTCTATTCCTGCACGACAAGGGCCACAAGTCGTTGCCCAGAAATCGACAAACAGAACCTTACCTGAATGATTCTTTATGATGTTGCGGAATACTTCAGTCGCTTTTCCATCAGGCAACTGATAAGATCTTGCCCTATCTTTCGGGTGTGTCTTTTCCAGCACTCGTTCAGCTTCTGATGCGAGAAACGGTTCGGTGAATATTTGTTTGATGCTATCCACATATTCATGAGCTATTTGGCTGTCTTTGATATTTCCTAAATTAAAATTAAGGCTCCGCACTTTGGCTATTTGCCAGAGCAAAGGTTGGGAGTAGGATATAATTGTGCAATGATGGAATCTTTCTTGAAATCATATTTCTGGTTCATTTTTATAAAGATTTTATCCTTATCCTGCTGGGATTCTTCCTTTTTCTCGGAATATAATGCCACATATTCTTGTATGAGTTTTTGTTCTTTTTCATAGAGCGATGCCATCTTCTCGTTCTCTGCAATTAACTGCCTCATTATAATTTTGGCAGTAGTTCCGGCTAACTTCTCCTGTCTAAGTCTTATTGCTTCCTGCTCTTTATTTAGTTTCACACCTTTTTCTTTAAGGAAAGTCAATAGAGGTTTCTTCGGATAAGTATAATCAATGCTGTCTGATGGAGAAAAAGACTGGTCGGAATATGCTTTCCGGAACAGGTCCATATATTCGAAACGGTTGATAAATGTACTTGCGTTTGTGTTTGCAAGTACGGTTACATCATTGAGTGGCATATCTTTCAAGAAACTGTAATAGGAATCGTCTTCCTTTACTTTCAGCGCCTGATTGGTGCTATCTTGCTTTGCGTAATAATCTCTGCTCATCAAGAAATCAAAAAGCATACTTCCGGCTTGCAAATCTACCTTGTTCTTTATCAGATGAACTGCCTTGAGAGAGGGCTGATAGATTTGGCTTACAGAGTCTGCAACCTGTTTCCATTGTGCAATGATAGGCTTCATGTGCTCCTTGTATTGGTCGGGAGTTAATGTCTTTTGTGATTTCGATAAGTCCTCATAGCGATAGGTTATCAGGTTATCAAAGTCTTTCAGCAGGTAGGAGAGAGAAGCGGATGGACCCATATATGCTGTGTTCCTGATAGGGAAGTAATGATCGCGTGCACGGCTGCGTGCCATTACAGCTTCCCAGTCGATATACATGCTGAGAGTTTGTCCGGGTTCAATATAGAATGGAATCCAGTTGTGTCCTAGTACTACCGATGATTCTATCGGATGATTAATGATAAATCGACAGCTAAAACTACCGTTCGGGGCTATCTGGATGACGGTCGGATAATCTTCACGGGTCAGTTCATTTGACAGATAAATAAGACCGGTGTCAAATCCTAAACGAGGATCGTATCCGTTTATATACCCTTGCAGATAAGTTGAATCCTGGCGGAAGAATTGCTTAAAATCAGGTTCTGCAGCAACCTGTGTAATCGGAGTTCTCTCCTTGCTGTACACTAATTCTTCCGCTCCTTTCTGCTGAATCTTACACGTGCCGTCTTTTTGCGGGGTGAATGATAAAGTCATTTCCTCCTGACTCTCTCTATCTTTTAAAGTCATTTCAATCCGCTTTCCCTTTTTTCGGATATTTTCATTGATGTATATCCGGTTATTCAGAATGCTGATGGAGTCGTAAACTCCATATTCCCATGAACCGGAACCGTCTGTCTTGAACCAATTGCCTTTGATGGTGGCTAGTGGAGAAGAATCTTTCCTCTTTTGCGGGACCAGCGATATGTCATAAATATTGCCTTCGGGGTCAGTAGGATTGAGAAAATGAATGGTCTGTGTTTCTGACGGTAACGGCTCGAAAACCAGCACATAATCCATCGTTCCTGAATCCGGCATATAGACTTCTTTTTTAAGTTCTATGCCTTCAGCACTTTTGAACAGATATTTCTTGCCGGTTGCGGCATCTTCCAGATAGGTATCTCCATCTTCCATGATCCACCAGTGTGGGCGGAAGATAGCATGAATATATACTCTTGTGTTCTCGGGAGTGCGCTCTATGCGGGTGATGTTGGAAATACTTCCCGATCGGGCTTTGAAAGGTGGATGGTCGATTGTTTGTGCGGATACTATACCCGATAACAAAAGTAAGATACAAAATAAAGTTGTTTTCATAATAATAGTTTTTCGATCAACATATTGAAAGTAATTTTACAAAGTAAGAAAAATATCCATAGCCTGGTGCACTTCTGCCCTGTAACTTAACATAGATTAAACGTTTACGTAACCATCTTTTTTGTACCTTTGCGCCCGAAAATCAGAGTGATAATTTAAATATTGAAATATTATGAGTAAGAAAGCCCTTTTAATGATCCTCGATGGTTGGGGATTAGGTGACCAAAAGAAAGATGACGTAATCTTCAACACTCCCACTCCTTACTGGGATTATCTGATGACTACTTATCCTCACTCTCAACTTCAGGCAAGCGGTGAAAACGTAGGTTTGCCCGACGGGCAGATGGGTAACTCGGAAGTAGGTCACTTGAATATCGGTGCCGGACGCGTAGTTTATCAGGATTTGGTAAAAATCAATCGTGCATGTGCTGACAATAGCATCCTGAAAATCCTGAAGTCGTTTCTGCTTTCTCTTATGCAAAAGAAAACGGAAAGAGTGTTCACTTTATGGGGCTGACTTCTAACGGTGGCGTACACAGCTCACTCGTTCATCTCTTCAAACTTTGCGATATCGCTAAAGAATATAATATCGACAATACATTTATCCATTGCTTCATGGATGGTCGTGACACTGACCCGAAGAGTGGTAAAGGCTTTATCGAAGAACTTTCTGCACACTGTGAGAAATCAGCAGGCAAGATTGCTTCTATCATCGGCCGTTATTACGCTATGGACCGTGACAAACGTTGGGAACGTGTAAAAGAAGCTTATGACCTGCTTGTAAACGGCATAGGTGAGAAAGCTACCGATATGGTTCAGGCTATGCAGAAGTCTTATAATGCAGGTGTTACAGATGAATTCATCAAACCGATTGTGAATGCCAACTGCGACGGAACAATCAAAGAAGGTGATGTAGTTATCTTCTTCAATTACCGTAATGACCGTGCCAAAGAGTTGACTGTTGTATTGACTCAACAAGATATGCCGGAAGCAGGTATGCACACCATCCCAGGGCTGCAATATTACTGTATGACTCCGTACGATGCTTCTTTCAAGGGCGTTCATATCCTGTTCGACAAAGATAATGTATCTAATACATTAGGCGAATATCTTGCTTCTAAAGGCTTGAGCAACTTCATATCGCTGAAACAGAAAAGTATGCGCACGTAACATTCTTCTTCAATGGTGGACGTGAAACTCCGTTTGATAAAGAAGATCGTATCCTTGTTCCTTCTCCCAAAGTGGCTACTTACGACTTGAAGCCGGAAATGAGTGCTTTCGAAGTAAAAGACAAATTGGTGGCTGCCATCAACGAGAACAAATATGATTTCATCGTAGTGAACTTCGCTAATGGTGACATGGTAGGTCATACCGGTATTTATGAAGCAATCGAGAAAGCTGTTATTGCTGTAGATGCTTGCGTGAAAGATGTAATCGAAGCTGCCAAAGCACAGGATTACGAAGCAATTATCATTGCCGATCATGGTAATGCTGACCACGCTTTGAACGAAGACGGTACTCCGAACACTGCTCACTCTTTGAACCCTGTTCCTTGTGTTTATGTAACAGAGAACAAAACTGCGAAAGTAGAAAACGGTCGTCTGGCAGATGTTGCTCCGACTATTCTCAAGATTATGGGTCTGGCTGCTCCGGCTGAAATGGACGGAAACGTTTTGATTAAGTAATTTAAATTTCTATAATTGGGAGGGCGGAGTAGAACTCCGCCCTTTTGTCTCACATAAGGTTTAAAATGATACAAATAGGTGATGTAGTAGTGTCTCTTGATGTGTTTCAGGAGAAGTTTCTTTGCGATCTGGGTGCCTGCAAGGGCGCTTGTTGCATTGAAGGTGATGCCGGTGCTCCGGTAGAGCTGGATGAGGTGATGGAGCTGGAAGAGGTTTTGCCGGTTATCTGGGACGAACTGGCTTCGGAAGCACGTGCGGTGATTGAAAAGCAAGGGGTGGTATATACGGATCAGGAAGGTGATTTGGTGACTTCTATTGTCAATAATAAGGACTGTGTGTTTACTTGTTATGATGAGAATGGTTGCTGCTATTGCGCGATCGAAAAGGCCTATCGAGAGGGAAAGACTGCCTTCTATAAACCGGTGTCCTGCCATCTTTATCCTATCCGGATTGGAGATTACGGACCTTATAAAGCGGTGAATTATAATCGTTGGGACGTATGCAAAGCAGCGGTTTTGCTGGGAAAAAAAGAGAATCTTCCCGTATATCAGTTTTTGAAAGAGCCTTTAATCCGTAAGTTCGGTGAAGAATGGTACAAAGAGCTGGTCACTGTTGCCGAAGAACTGAAAAAGCAACAGTACATTTAAATTCTCTTCCGGTTCTTGCGTATGCAATATACCTGATATAGTAAAATACACAATGCGATAATAATTCCGCATGCCGGTATCATCCATACTTCCGGATGAATAATAATCAAGAAAATACAAGTGGCGATTACGCAGGAAGTCAATACAATAAGAAACAACCTGATCTTTGCAAATAACGGATTAGGAGCAGTAGTTTCATTTTCATAGTTATGTTTTCTTTGCTTTTTATGCAAGATAGTGATTTTGTATGGAAAACGTTTCTGCTGTTAGGTTTTATTAAGAGATGGACGGTTGATCGATTTGAATATGAAAGCCCCTTTGGGCAAAAGAAAAACGCCGATCGAAGGATGTTCCTTCGCCATCGGCGTTTCCTCGTTGTAAGATGTGAGGTTGGTTTATAAAACGTAATTATTTAATTATGTATCGATATTTGCATACGTTGCATTCTCTTCAATAAACTCGCGGCGTGGCCCTACATCTTCACCCATCAACATAGAGAAGATATAATCAGCTTCTGCGGCGTTGTCAATATTTACTTGTTTCAGCATACGGTTTTCGGGGTCCATGGTTGTTTCCCACAATTGCTGGGCGTTCATTTCACCCAAACCTTTGTAGCGCTGTGTATGAATTGCATTTTCCGAACCGCCACCGTAAGTGTCAATAAACTTCTGGCGCTGTGCATCTGTCCAGCAATACTCTTCTACTTTACCTTTTTTGCAGAGGTAGAGCGGGGGAGTAGCGATGTACAAATAGCCATTCTGGATAATCTGTGGCATATAGCGGAAGAAGAATGTCATAATCAGTGTGTCGATGTGAGAACCATCGACGTCGGCATCGGTCATGATGATAATCTTATGATAGCGCAGCTTCTGTATGTTGGCTTCCTTGCTGTCTTCGTCAGTTCCGATAGTTACACCGAGAGCTGTGTAGATATTGCGGATTTCATCACTTTCCAAAGCCTTGTGATACATGGCTTTTTCCACATTCAGAATCTTACCGCGTAATGGGAGGATAGCCTGGAACATACGGTTACGTCCCTGCTTGGCAGTACCACCTGCCGAATCTCCCTCGACAAGGAATAATTCACATTTTGAAGGATCCTTATCCGAACAGTCGGCTAATTTACCCGGCAGACCACCACCCGACATCGGCGATTTGCGTTGTACCATTTCACGGGCTTTTCTTGCTGCGTGACGTGCGGTAGCGGCGAGAATCACCTTGTCTACAATCGTTTTTGCTTCCTTCGGATGTTCTTCCAGATAATATGCCAATACTTCACCCACTGCTTGGTCAACAGCACCCATCACTTCGTTGTTACCCAACTTCGTTTTAGTCTGTCCTTCAAACTGTGGTTCAGCTACTTTTACAGAAATAACGGCAGTCAAACCTTCACGGAAGTCATCTCCCGAGATTTCAACCTTCACCTTTTCCAGCATCTTGCTGTCTTCGGCGTATTTCTTCAACGTACGGGTCAGCGCACGGCGGAAACCTGCCAAGTGTGTACCACCTTCGATAGTGTTGATATTGTTAACGTATGAGTGAACGTTTTCGGAGAATCCGGTATTGTACATGATAGCCACTTCAATAGGAATTCCCTGTTTTTCCGAGTTCAGATAGATAACGTCGTTAATCAAGTGCTCGCGTGAAGACTCGATAAAACGTACAAACTCTCTCAAGCCTTCTTCTGAATAAAACTGCTCGCCCTTGAAGCTTCCGTCCTCGTTCACAACCCGACGGTCCGTCAGGGTGATGCGGAGACCAGCGTTCAGATAAGCCAATTCGCGCAGGCGTGAAGCCAGAATCTTGTAATCGTATACCGTTTCTGTAAAGATGGTATTGTCCGGCCAGAATTGTTGGCGGGTTCCCGTGATGTCGGCTGTACCGACTTCTTTTACAGAGTAAAGCGGTTTACCGATCTCATACTCCTGCTGATAGATTTTACCATCGCGGAATACTTGCGTAGTCATGTGGGTAGACAGCGCGTTTACGCAAGACATACCTACACCGTGCAAACCTCCGGATACCTTGTAAGAACCCTTGTCGAATTTACCTCCGGCATGCAGTACGGTCATGGCAACTTCCAGTGCCGACTTCTTTTCTTTCTCGTGATAGTCCACCGGAATACCGCGTCCGTTGTCCTGTACTGTGATTGAATTGTCTTCGTTGATTGTTACTTCGATATGGTCGCAATAACCGGCCAATGCTTCGTCGATAGAGTTGTCAACGATTTCGTATACCAAATGGTGAAGTCCCTTGACGCTGATGTCACCAATGTACATCGCAGGGCGTTTTCTTACTGCTTCAAGACCTTCCAATACCTGGATGCTATCCGCAGAATAAGACCCGTTATTGGGAGTGATTTGTTCTTCGCTCATAATTGCCTTTCTAACTTTAATAACAGAGCAAATATAGTGAAAATTGTCGACTTGGCGAAGAATAATCAGTGAAAAATAAAGAATGCGGGTTGATTCTCCGCTTTCTTGATAAGTTTGATATTCAGTTGGTTATAAACAAGAAAGGCCGAACTTAAAAGTTCAGCCTGGATGCTATATAGAATTGTTAAATTCTTATTATTAAGCGAGCTTGTTGATGTAAAGAGCCAACTTAGATTTCAGATTGCTAGCTTTGTTTTTGTGAATGATGTTCACTTTAGCCAACTTATCCAACATCTTTGTAATGCCTGGGTACATTGCAACTGCTTCTGCTTTATCAGTAGTTGCACGAAGCTTTCTAACAGCATTTCTCATGGTTTTGCCATAATATCTGTTGTGAAGTCTTCTTGTCTCTTCTTGTCTGATTCTTTTCAGTGATGATTTATGATTTGCCATCTCGACTAATCTATTTTTTTAGTTCTTTATTCTTTTAACTTGTAGCCCGTGGGGGAATCGAACCCCCCTTTCAAGAATGAAAATCTTGCGTCCTAACCGATAGACGAACGGGCCATCCTTTGTTGCATTTCTGCATTTTGCTTTCTCGAATCTGTGTTTGTTTCTCGATTGCGGATGCAAAGGTAGGAACTTTTTTGAAACTGGCAAATGATTTATAGGAATTTTTTCATTGAATATGTGTTTTTTTTCAAAGTGACCATTCTTTTATGTTGATATTCAATAAAATAGACGGTTTCAGTTTTTATAAAAAAATCTTATCAGTGAAAAAACTGGAAGGTGTTCTCTTCCATATACCTTATTATATTGTAGTGGAATAAAAAGGCTGCTTATTTTTGTGATTTCTCTTGTAACAAAAAAAAGTGCATTCTCTCCTCGCTTGGACAGAATGCACTAACACAAACAAAACAAACAATTTTAATAAAACGATATTTTCTTTGAAAAACCGTTTTATTAAGACGCTACATGTAGTGGGAAACATTACATGAGCAGAGGCAAAAGAGCCCACTAGGGTACTTCGCAGTAGCCTTTGTAAATACATCTCACCTAAATATTGTTCACATACTATTTCGTCACACGTTTTTAAGACTCCAGTTCGGAGTTGTTCAGGCGTATAATCATCCGTTAACTTGCATTCTTGGGCATATATGCGGAATTCCGGTATCTGATGGCTGGATAAAGAACAAAAGCGTATATGAGTCCTGACGGTCGAGATACTCCTGGTCACTCATTTCACCTATATCATTGTAGATTTTGGATAACAACAGATATTGAGTGAGTGGGAGACGAAGAATGTTCTGGCCGCTTGGTATATGTTTGATCGATAAGGTTGTCTGATCTCCTTTCATGATACGTAATGTATTTAATCTCGCATGGATGACCGGAGTTTGCTCGGACATTACAGCCACTTCCTTCTGGTATGGAAGATAGTAGACTGGAGTTGTACCGACCGGTGTGTTTGTGTAGTCTATTATTCCGTTGGCAGATTCCAGAGTAAAGGAAAAGTCCTCTTGGCTTAGAGGGGCATTTGCTTCATCTTGAAGAATGCATGAGAAATAATTAGTATCTTTCACTAAATTGGCGGTAATAACCTGATATTTTTGACTAATAGTAATATTTTCAAGGCTACTGTAAAAGAGTGCATTCAGTTTCTTGTTCGACTGATTCTTATTATCGCATGCCAATGATATATTCAGGGACCTTCGTTCCGTTTGTCCAGCTTTGAGATTAGGGAGCTGGTACATGTGGTTGGATGTCCCTCCCCATATAAGCAAACGATAAGTTCCTTCGGGAAACGGTACTCTTACCATACAGTAGCCTTGATGTAATGTAATGCTGTCTACGTCCACTCGATCCACATATTTATCATCCTTGTCGAAAGCAAGATGGTAATGTCGCTTACTTGTGTGGAGGCAGCGTCCACATCTAGTATATTATAGGTATACGAGATTTTCAGCCAAGTCCCGGAAGGCAGTCTGACAAGTCGTCGTTCACCCAGTTGCAGGATGAGAACAAGGCGATGGCACTGATAATATAGAGTAAAAATGGACGCATTTATAATAAATTTAGTTCGGGTGGCCAATACTTATTCAAGTTCTACATCTTGATTACGTACGGCCCACGGAAAAACATTGAAATTGATGTCTAGTTCGGCTTTATATTCATCCGGCTGATCCGGGTCGATGAAAGGTTCGCCGCTACCGAGTCCTGCAATTTTGTTGACTGACAATCTGTATATATTGTTGCGTACGATACCGAATTCCATAACACCCATTTCCGGAGAATTATTATCAAGGTGTTTGATCCAGTAATTGTAATAACAAGAGTAGTTTTCCGTTTTCTTGAAACGTTTGATACTATATCGAGCTAGCTCTTCTGTTGTCGAGTTGTCAGTGACATCGTCCGGCAAATTATTAAGGACTAGTTTACGGATTGCATCTACGCTGGTATAAAAGTTGTAATTGAAGTAGAACATATTAGTCGGCCAGTTGGACTGATTGCTAACTACATCGCCATTTTCATTGAAACGCGGTCGGGGGCAATATCCATGTTGGCTTTGAACATAACTCCCGTGCTGTATGCATTCAGTTGGGCGTCAAGGAACATACAGTTTTCCAGGCAGTAGATATGTGACCAGCTGTTAGCTTGAGCCATGCCTGCCCAGTTGCCGTCGTTGATATCCAACTGTACTAGAGCTTGTGCAAAGAAACCGTCGGCGTTTGTAAAGTCCCCGGCGTTCTCCACTGTTTTCTTGAAGAAATAAGGATCGATAACATAACCATTGTTGTCGTTGATATCACCGAAGTTTTCATCAGTATATGAGTCTGGTTCCTGAAAACTGTTCAGTACTGCTGTATGGCGGAAAGTATAAAACTGGGTTGCCAAGTTCAACATTCTAAAATTGTTCAGTTTGATTGTACAGTAGGTCTTTCCGGATGGGTCTGTTAGTGGGAAAGTTTCTTGTGTTTGAGTCAGTTCAACTTTGGCAACCACGCGTTCAAGACCGATGGATACACTAGTCACTTTATCGGAGTCTGTAGGTTTTTTCACTTCAACGTTCAGATTGGCAGCTCCACGATTGGTCATAACGAAACCGTTTTCGGGTACGCTTGGAATTTTTCCTGCACTGTAAGTTACGGCATCAACTGCATTCAGAAAAGCCTCTTGTGTGCTGATATTTCCTGTGATTGCTTTTCCGTTAGCTATGGCAAAGATGTTATAAGTTCCCGGATTTACAGTGATTTTGTCGGCGGTGTACTGTATGTTTTGACCGCTCGTAACTGTCCGGTTGATGTTCTTCAGTTCCTGCTGATCTTTGAGCGTTTTTGTGGTCGAGTCAAATAGATAAACAGTGAGACTCTTTACTGCATATTCTTCTTTAGAACCTTCGGTGGTAACGCCGGACGATTCGGCACTTCGACTGGTAGCAACGTTTGGAATCTCGAAGAACAAGGCGAGATTGCCATTTGACTCTGAATGAGTATCATCGGCGATGACAACATCTGCATCATTGATGCAACTGTACTGTGTGACTGCTGCGAATAAAAGCAGTGACATTAATTTACTGAATCTTTTCATTTTACATTTGGTTTTAATGAGTGTTTATTTTAGTGCACGGACTAATTGCAGATTATTATCCGCTTGTGATAGTCCTGCTTTTTGAGCTTGTCTGAATAAGTACTCTGCTTCTTCATAGTTGTTTTTAAGAAAGCATAGAACTCCTTTTGCTAATATTGTTTCCGGTACTTTCGGAGCTTTTTCCAAATAAGTGGCAGCTGTTTGGACGTCTCTTTGCATCAAGGCTATGCAGGCGGCATTCAGGTTGGCTGTGGGATTATCGGGAAATAGTTGTACGGCAGTCATGAAAATCTGATTATAAGTTTCGCTTCCAGGTGTACTGGCAAGTGCGAGACGAAACATTTCTTCAAGACTCAAATTTTTAGGGTTTGTAGTAAAGACTTTCCGGGATTCTGCAAGAGTAAACGGGCGTACACGATACTCAATAGTGTAGTCGGAATGTCTAAGTAGAGTAAACCAATGCTTCAGGACAAAATCGTAGAATGCAGGGAAGTGCTTTTTTAGCTTTCTCTCCTTGCTATCGGGGTGAATGTCGCTTGTTATGGTTTTTATTATCGCTTCTTTCTCTTGAAAAGTCGTATCACAGAGAAGAGCTTCAAATCCTTCCCAATCTTCAGGAGTATAGTCTGTCTGGATATGCGCTCCGTCGAATGCATATAGCTGATTTACATACTCTTTCACAGATTGAGTACGTTCACGGGCCAACTTCTCATTGAGTCGGTAAGGTCCGTCGGGTGAAGCGTAGCCGTGAATGCTGATGTGTGTGATGGTAACGTTGGTGTCATTTTTAATGGTGTTGATTGTTTCAATAATTTTATTCAGTTCTACTGTATTGTTGCTGTACGTTTCGTATATAGCAGTCACATTGACAGGAAAATCAATAAACGCGCACCCTTTTTCTTCTCTGATTTTCGAGGTTTCCACTTGGGGAGTCAAGAATACGAGTTGTGGAATAGGGGTTGGCTGTGGGTGTAAACGGGCGATACAAGTGAGATTTTCTTCACCCGGAATCCCACAGCCACAGCTTTTCTCAACGAGTGAGAGAGTGGCATGATTCATCCAACTTTCGAAAGGTACAGATTGCAGATAATGCATTGTCTGCCGACTTCCGTTTTTTTCTTTGCAATGCTTCGGCTTCTTTTTCCTTCTTGCCAGCTTCGCGCAAAAATATGATGTGTTGTTTTCGGCTGTTGATATAGATAGCTGGTAATTCCAACCGGTGTTCCAAACTGTCACTGACAACAGGTACCAATGTCATTGATTCATTGGGCAGGAAGTCACGGGTGATTTCTATTTCAATAGAAACCAGTAATTCTTTCCCGGCCTTGTGCAGGCTGGAGGAAGTGGCTCGAACAGTGCCATCATCTCCTGTTACAGGTGTCTGTGCCTGAAGAGAAAGAAATAAGATGGCTGCAATGATAAAAGTTCCTCCTGTTTTCATAATTTTATAACTAAATGACTTCTTATCTGTAACAAAAGCAATCATAACTCACCATGGATAAATTCGTGAGATGATTCCTTGCTGTTGCAATGCTTTCAATATCTTTATGTCCTTTATTGATCTGCTGATGCCTCCATGCCCTAGATAATATACTCTCCATGGGGTAGAATGGCATTGACGTGCTATTCGTATGTAGATACTTCTTCTTCTGGAGAACCAGACTTTCCATAAACTTTTCATCCTGTTTTATTTTAAAATAGATAAACTAAACTTATTGAAGCCTTACTAGGCCCTATGTAATGATAATCACCTTTGTCTCGTAATCCGGCGCATTCCTTGACGCAGTTGTACTGCTTGTAGCGGATAAAATCGTATCCTACTCCCAGACTTGTTTCTATATTCCAATGATTATCCAGCATCCAGTGATATCCGGCACTGATACCTCCACCTGCCAGCCATCCTTCATATCTGTATTTTTTCAACCCGGCGAATATACCGAAAGGCAGTTTTTTCCCTCCGATATTGAATTGTGCCCCATTGAGGTAAGCACCCCAGAAAAAGCCGTTAAACTTCTGGCAAGTCCAATATTTATATTCTGGCTGTATCAGCCAATAGCGGTTCACATATTTCTCTTCCCGTTTCCATGGTCGCAGACTGCCGGTCAGTTCAACTGTACTTTTATTTCCTATGGCATAGGAGACTCCGGCTTCGAAAGCCCCATCTATTGCCGGAAGCGCATTCACGCTGACTGCTACTCTCTGTGAGCGACAGTGGAGCCAACCAACTGATAAGAATAGGAATAAGAGTAAGAAATATTTCATTGTGTCTGTTTGTTAAGGACGTTTATTATTTTCAAAAAATACATTCAGATTGTAAGAAGCTTCTTCGGAACCTTCTGTCTTAGCAGCCTTTAACATGCGAATACCTTCGTATGTGTTTCCAGTCATCAGCTCATATACACCCCGACAATTCTTGTAAGCAAGGCTGTCATGAGGAGCCATCGATAAAAACTTGCTTATTGATTGAGTGTCTCCTTGTTCGATGGCAGCAGCGGCAGCGTTTAGGTTGGCGATGGGGTGTACAGGATACAGTTTGACACTGATGTTAATAATTTGGTAAAACTTAGCTTTGTTATCTGCATACGACAGAGCTACGGTATAGAGTTCGCGGAGCGACAACATTTGTGGATTGACATCAGCCATAATCTTAGCTTCTTCAAGATTAAAATTCAACTCTTTCTGGTTTCGTATATCTACATCATCCGTAGCCGGGGAAACATACGAACCTTTATATTTCATTTTTGTGGTTGTCATATCAGCTGGAGACGTGTTTTCTGCTGTTGACGTAACCTCGTCCGGATTCTTTTGGGAGGATGGGAGTGCAGCAGGTTGAGATGTAATGAGTAAGTATCTTTCAACGCTTGTTCACCTTCAGGACGGATGATTGTTCTCCGAAGGAGGAGAGTTGCGTGGTTCATCCAATCTTCTGCGGGCAACGAAGTTCGGTAAGCGATGGTGCGGGAATGACTTTCGTCGATACCGGCAACGAGGTAGGTTGCGTTCTCTTCCTTATGCTCGCTTTTTTTTCGTAATATCTGGTTACGCAGATATAATTTTGTTTTTGTTTGCCGTTTAATAAGATGGAAGGTAGTAAGATTTTTCTTTCCTGTCCGGTTAAGACGGGCGTTAGTCTGACGGCATTTTTAGACTCCATATTTTCTATCTCTACCGATACATCCATGGAGAGAAGTAATGAATCTGCCCGCACTCCGAGAAAGTGTGGAGTAATATCCAGTTTAATGTTTTGTGCCGGGAGTAGATTGCATATCAATAAGCTGAAAAATATGAATGCTTTCGTTTTCATTTTATGTGGTTATTATTAGGTTGATTTATCGGATGAAATATATAATTGATATTCCTGCTTGTGTAGGTCCCCAGTAGTTGCAGCTTGATTTTTCCAATAGGGCTGCACCTTCAGACTGTCCGTAGCGTTTATAGTTAAGGTGTGCATATCCGAGTGAGATTCCTGCTTCCAGATTCCATTGAGGGCTGATTATCCATTGATAACCGTAGGAAATGCCGAAACCCGCCAGATTGCCTTGATATCTGTTGTGAGCAATCTGCCTGTTCTCAATACCCAGCATTTTCCCATTGTTGAATCCCCAGGGGAGCATTCCTCCAAAATTGAACAAAGCATAGTGTAGCTGAAAGCCGATAAAACTTCCTGTGAATACTTCATTAAACCATTTACGGTATTCTGGCTGCAACAGGAAATGCTTCATCTTTTTGTTCCCTCCGAAGTTCCAGGGGTTGTAATTGAGGGAAAGGCTGATGGTATGCGTATCGTCACATCGCACTTCTCCTCCCATATTGAGAGTAGTGGTTAGATCGTAAAGCAGATTGCTTTTAATGGCTATATTTTGTCCGCAAAGGTTCGAAGCAGGCAGAATACATGCAACAAAGGCAATGATGGCTAGCCCATGTTTAATGTTTGCTGCATGTCTCCACCTGTTGCTGGCAGCAGACCTTTCATTTTTGCTGATATTGGGTTTGTGTGTCATAATTATTTGTTTATGTGTATCTGTTACTTCTTAGGTAACGGAACTCCTGTTTAATGACAGGAACACATGGGGGAAAAGTAAAAAAGACGGTGGTCTTTTATTGATATATGTCTCTGGAAGCTTTCGGACAGAAAAAAGTGGTCCGATGATTGGCAATAGATAGTTGGAACATGAACTAAAAGTGATTCGTGTTCTCATATCTTATTTTATTCTTCGAAAGAAGTTGAATAAAATAATGTATAATTAATTTGGAATGTAATACTCTTTTTATATATCTTTGTGCAGTATTTATATCCGTTACCTAAGAAGTAATGGATAAGGCAGATTGCTGATAGATAGTTGTTTATGTGTTATTGATGACTTGTGTTGTAAGATTCTACGTAAAAACAATTCAATTGATTGGCTTCTGTTCTTTTCTTCAAACCAAAACCTTTCAGATAAGTTTGTGTGGTTTTTATAGATTTATGTCCTAGTGATTCACTGATCATTTCAATAGGGATTCCCTGGTATTTGGCATTTGTTGCCCAAGAATGCCGGATGGTATATGAACTGACAGGTGATTTTAGGTTTAGTTCTCTTGACAGGCTTTTTAATTGATTGTTGAATCGGCGGAGGGCTGACTGATATTCCTTATATATGCCTTCTTCTTTTCGTCTCTTATCTCCTCTCATTATATTAAATAGGTAGTCTGGGCAATCTTCTCTCGGTGGATTGCTGTTACGCAGCTTGTTTATCTCTTTCTTGGAGGTGTCCAGGATTTCAAGACTTATTGGTGTGCCTGTTTTTATACGATTGTATCTAAGGATTCCGTCTTCCAATGCCGATTTCTCTAAATGTGCGAAATCAGAGAACGGCATACCGCAGAATTGGAACATCAACCGTGCGATAGCTTGCGTACGGATTAAGTGTTGGGATTGAGGGGCTTTGTAGAGAAGTGTATGCAGTTCGCTGACCGGGAGCGCCTTTTTCTGTCGTACATCTACGCCAGTGTATACGTCACGAAACAGCCGGGGGATAAAGCGGGCTACCCCTGCTTCTACACCACGATTATAGATGCTGCGCACATACGCATATAGGTCGAAACTGTGTTTGGCTTCAACCTATGTTCGTGGAGGTACTGTCCGTATCGTCTCAAACTATCGCGAGTGATCTGCCGAAAGTTATGCTGGGAGTACCACAGAACCTTGTGAATGACAGAATTGCATTCTTATACACATGTGCTGTCGAATAACGACCTTCTTCCTGTAAATTCCGGATGTATGCTTTGGCGCATCCGGTAAATCCGTTTTTATTACTTTTTCGTTTCATAAGCTTGTTTATCTTTACTTGTTATTCAGGGACTATAACAAAAGTAGTTATCTTTTTTGTTGTTAATGCCTTTAAAATCTCTCCGATTACCTTGTATTTTTTGTAGCTTTGCTTCGGATTTGGAAATGAGGTTATTCAGTTATGCTGCAGAAAACGAAAGGAATAGTTCTTCATACGTTGAAATACAATGATACTTCTATCATTGTAGATATGTATACGGAGTTGTCCGGCAGAGCTTCTTTCCTTGTAACAGTGCCTCGTTCGCGAAAAGCGGCTGTGAAATCCGTACTTTTCCAACCGTTATCTTTTATTGAGTTCGAGGCTGACTATCGGCCTAATGCAACACTTTATCGTGTGAAGGAAGCGAAATCTTTTTATCCATTTTCTTCCATACCTTATGATCCATATAAGTCTTCGATGGCACTTTTCCTGTCGGAGTTTCTTTATAGGGCTATCCGGGAGGAGGCAGAAAACCGTCCGTTATTCGCCTATCTGCAACATTCTATCATTTGGCTGGATGAGTGTGGAGAGGGATTTGCCAATTTTCATCTGGTTTTTCTGATGCGTCTTTCGCGTTTTCTGGGGCTTTACCCGAACCTGGAAGATTATCATACCGGCGATTACTTCGATTTATTGAATGCCTGTTTCACTTCCATTCGTCCCCAATTACATTCTTCTTATATCAATCCTGAAGAGGCCGCCCGTCTCCGTCAGTTGATGCGCATGAACTATGAGACCATGCATCTTTTGGTATGAGCCGTGCGGAGCGTACTCGTTGCCTGACGATTATGAATGATTATTATCGTTTGCATCTGCCTGACTTCCCAGCATTGAAATCACTGGAGGTATTGAAAGAACTGTTTGATTAATTAGTAACTTTTCTCCATTCAACTGTTCTAGCTAGTTTTCATTCTTGAAACACGAGTGCGATGCTTTTCAATTCTGTCGTTCCTTTGTCGTGTCGAGTCCATTTACTTGCCATATATTGTTTTAGCAGTGTTTTAGCGTCCGCCACTGTATGCGGCAATTAATCAGGTGATAATAACACTTCTTAATGCGGGTTTGTATGCTGTTCCTGAAAATATATGTTACTTTTGTCCGTAGAGAACAAAAGAGAATGAACAAGAGAGAAAACAATATGAAAAGATTCCTATACCTGACGGTCTGTCTTCTCATCCTGGGGGAGTTTTATGGTTGTAACGGAGACGTATTTGTCGACGACTTCCGTCCTTCCGATTCCGAACTGGCGCTGGACGGGAACGGGGATGTTGCCACTATTCAATTTGCAGCTGCCAATTGGGATTGGTTAGCAATGTATACAGTTTCTAGTCTTCCCGTTCAATATAAAGTATATGATGCGGACAATCGCTTGGTAACAAATGACCAAGGTCCATCGCTGAACGGATTGGGAAAGATTGTGTGCACCGGAGAGATGATTGATTTCACCATCGAACGTGTTCATCCCGAAGAAGTGAAGATAACGGTGGGCGAGAATGCCCTTTCCGCTCCTTTTCAATTCCTGCTCACGGCAAGCAACGAATATGAGTGGCAGGAGATACACGTCGAGATTTCTCCGGGAGACAGATATGTGATGGATAGTATCATTTATTCTTTGAATGCATATTCTTACGATCCGGAAAACAAGATAGAGAAAAAAGAAGGCGTCTCCTTTCATAACTTAACAGATGTTTCGTCTACATACACGTTTTTTCCTTTCGAGTCTTTTTACCATTTTATGAGGTTCAAAAGCGATGTGCCCGAAGCTTTTCAATTACTGGGCGAAGCCGGTCTAACAGTGGAAATACCAAGTATGAAAGACGGATATTTAGTGATGAACGGCAAACGGGCGCCATTCATTTCTGAGCAACAAATGTTGCCTTGCCCTAGTACGGAACAGAACAAAGACATAATTCCTCCCCGGACTTCTCGATACTACACCTTATCGATGATGTATGATTGGTTGGAAACGAGATATACCCTCTATGTTTCTCACTCCAAAACCAAGAAACAACGAATCGTAACCGGCACGTTGCATAGCGAAATGCCTGTAAAATATTATATAACACACAAGGATATACCTTTCAACAACTAGCATATCAATGATTAGAAATAGGAACGCCATACGGTTGCTGTGCCTCTTTTGCCTTCTGGTATATCCGGCAATCAACGCAAATCTGGAAGCCCAGACAATCATCGGACAACGGAACGACAGCGTCAGCCATTCCCTGATCCGCCATCAGCTTGGCTTTGACATTCGTCCGGGCTATATCGTCTCCACCCATAGTTTTCTGCAAGGAGACAATGCGCGGCAAAAGAAAATCGACCAATCGCTTTCCTTCCATTTCAAGTACGCTTTCAGATTCAGCAAAGAATCCAATCTCGGCAGGCTCTTTCCTCATACCTATCAGGGTATTGGCGTTTCCTACCATACCTTTTTTAGTCCCGCTGAATTGGGAAATCCGGTGTCGGTATACGCTTTTCAGGGGTCACGTATCGCGCAACTGTCGCCCCGTCTATCGCTCGATTACGAATGGAACTTCGGAGCTTCTTTTGGCTGGAAGAAATATGACGAACTATCCAATCCGCAAAACGTGTTGATTGGCTCCAAGATCAATGCATACATTAATCTCGGCTTTTTGCTGAACTGGCAAGTTCACAGGTACTGGAAACTAACGGCAGGCGTAGATCTCACCCATTTTTCCAATGGAAACACGCATTATCCAATGGCGGTCTTAATGTTATCGGAGGAAGAATCGGCATCGTACGTACTTTGGGCGTGGATGAGCTACCCGGTGGCGTCACTCCCGGACGGCTCTTTATAAAACCTCACGTCAGCTATGACTGGTGATCTACGGAGCCACCCGCAAAAGGGGACTGATTGGAGACGATGTGTCGAGTATGATTCCCGGTTCGTTCGGTGTGGCGGGCATCAATTTCGCCCCGATGTATAATTTCAACAACTATTTTCGGGCAGGGCTTTCTGCGGATGCGCAATATGATGAGAGTGCCAATCTTAAGGAGTATAGAGTGGGCGAGTTTTACTCAAGCGATTTGAAGTTTCATCGTCCTCCTTTCCGTAAGCAATTTGCCATGGGGTTATCTCTTCGGGCAGACTGGTGATGCCTGTTTTCTCTATCAATGTCGGCGTCGGTCGGAACCTGATATACAGCGGTGGTGATATGAAAGGGTTCTACCAAATTCTGGCTCTCAAGACTTACGTCACACGCCATTTGTTTTTGCACGTGGGGTATCAGTTGAGCAAATTTAAAGACCCCAACAATCTAATGCTGGGGCTTTGGATATAGATTTCATGATAAACGATGAAAGGGCAATCTTCGTTTGTTAATAACCTCCTTTTCTCAATTTAATTAAAATGTAAGTCCTCCTAATTGGATTATTCCATTATCTTTCCAAATATAATTAACTTTTACTTCTGTGATACCGGCGTCAGGATATCGTTGCTGATATTCTGCTGTTTTATCACTCTGTAGGATATATCCGTATCCCAATGATATTCCTGTAGCAAATTTAAAACCGAACTTCTCTGCTTTATCGTCATACATTAAGGTTAAAAAGGTAATATTCCATTCGTATGTGCCTTCTCTGAATATTCCCGAATCAGTTTTCATTGTAAACTTTTTGGTTTCCTGATTGAATGTATAAGTAGCACCAATGAATGGTTTATCTTTTTCTCGTAACTCAATTTCTATTTCTGGGGGGATTCTTAGATCCACTGCTTTTATTATTACTCCCGGATAATCAGGGTTACCTTTTAGCGGAATTCCCCAATTGACAATTTCCGGACTGTTGAAGTATTTGACATATACGGAGATTTCACATGCTATCTTATTATTGTCAGTATCGATAAGTCGTATCCTGGTGCTTCCACTTTTGTAGGTAGTGATGCATACGCTCATTTCGTCAAGAATAGCAGTCGCAATTTCTTGATTTCTGATTCTAACCTATAGTTGTACTCTGTTAAGTCTGTTTCTATAATGACATGCCATGTGTCTCCTGCCCATATAGAAACTGATTTCTTTTCAACTTCTATGGTTCCTCTTCAGAGCAACCATACGAAGATGCCAGTAATAATACAATTAGCAAAAGTCTACTGATTCTCATACTTTTAAATGTTTTTTACAAATATATGGTAATATGGGAGATAATCCCTTTGTTTTACCGGATAATAAAGTCTTTATTGCTTATTCCACGTAGACTTCTACGACCGTAAAGATATTGTTTGAACGGATATAAAGGTCAAATGTTCCATAAGGTCCGTTGACTATGTCAGGTGCTTTAGTTAGGGTTATTCTTAATTTGTTATTGGCAGATGTTACATTTAATCCTTTTTTCCCTGCGCTATGTTCTTTCAAGAAAAACTCAATATTTTGGGGTAATGCTAATTCAACCGTTTCACCTATACGGTGAAGACTTCCAATACCATACCTATATGCAGGCAACCCATTATTGTTAGGGAAAACAGATATATATTTTACAATTGCACCGATAGTCATGTCACTATTTACTATTTTAGATACAACATAGGCTTGATAATAACTTGCTTCTACTTGAATAGCGTGATTGCCTGACGGGAAATCTATAAGTGTATTTTTATCAAAAATCTGATAAATATGTCCGGGCGTAACCGCTACTTCGTGTGTGAGGTTGGTTAATGAGGGTAGAATATCTGCTCCAACTCCTGCGCCATTTCCTACGTCAGAAATAAAATTAGAAGATGTGACGAAGTTATTAGCTTCATTGATATAAGTTTTTGATTCACCTAAATAGGTTTTTCCATTATGCTCATTAAGCATATTGAGTGTGATGGTATCTGCCGGATCATCTGGCGTGTCATCATCACTACAATTAACGAAACACATAGTACAAAGGGATAACAAGAAAATCCCAACTATTCTTTTTGTATTCATTTCTTTTTAATTTTTTGATTTATCAGGAACTTAGTTTGACTTGGTGCTTACAAATATTTTATCGATATAATAGTCAATACTCTTTGAAGCATTGCGGAATAATAGTTGAAGCTTGTATTTCCCTTTAGGATATTCTTCTTGAGAAGGTAAAAAGAATCTTATTTTGACGCTTTCATGAGGAGGTATTAAATATCCTAGATCATTTTTTACATAATTATCCGGATAAACTAAAGGAATCCATGAATTATTACTTTCTCTATAGCGCAAGAAAGTATTACTAATATAGGTAATTGTATCGTTTGTATTATTAGTAATTTCTGTTTTCAAGAATCCGTCTTTTGAGCAGGGGGCTTTTAATAAAAAGCACACTTTTATATGCTCATTTTCTCTTGTAATAAATTCTTTCCCTTGCATTTGTTTTTCTTCTACAATCGTTTCTCCTGGCTCGATGGAATTAATGAAATGTGATATATCCATTTTATATGAATTAAGAGAGTCGATACTATTCTCATAATCAAGGTTCACAGTATTTCTTGAATTACTTGTTTTATTATGACAACTGATTAACATGAATAAAACGATTCCATTGGTTATCAAAATAGATATTAATTTGAGCATCAGTTAAATATGAAATGGATTAGATAGGTTGCTTGTCCAATCCATTGGTAAATATTATTTAAAATTAGCATTTAGTCGTGAGGCTATATTATCAACCTTAACAAATATAGATGTAAAAGTTATACTTCCTTTAGATCTATACTCTGATAGATTGTAAGCTTTCATTGTCATGAATGAAATACTAATTAATAATAGTGTAATACTTAGTTTTCTCATATCTTTAATTGTTTTTTGCAAATTTACGGAGAGATGAGGGGGGAAGCAAGTAAAGTACGTTTTTGAACGTGGACAAACAGACTTTGATAATCAGTTGTTTATGGCTTTTTACGTGGACATTATCTTATGCTATAGATTGTTTCTACTGAAAACATGATTATTAATGTATATTTTCGATTAAGTATTCATATAATGTAGCATTATTATCCGGTAATGTGATATCTAGTTTTCTTCTAAGTCTAAGGCGTCTTTTTCTTACTGAATCAACTGTTATATTTAATAATTTTGCTTCAGTGTTAGTGTCGAACCCATACATGTAAAGACAGCAATATTGAAAGTCTTGTTCTGATAAATCCGGACATAGACTATATATGTATTTATAAAGACTTGGATAGATCTGTGTTATTTCATCTGTGATAAGTTTCCATTGTTTTTCTGTTATTAATGGCTTATCATTTCTTGGTTTATTTTTATTTGCCAGGTATGTTAGCTCCTTGAATAGTGGTGAGTTCTCTAGAGATTTATTTTGTAATTCCTTGTAATTGGCACTTAGAAGATTTATTTCTTCCTGCATTTTATTATAGTTCTCATTTTTCTCTTTGAGTGTGTTTGACAATCTTTTTTTCTTTTCCAATTCTAATGACACATAGAGCAAATTTTCTTTTATCTGGTTTAATTCATCCCGTTGTCTTTGAATTTTTTCTTTTGCTTTTTTGCGATATAATAGGTATCCTACCGTTATAAACAGTAACGTTACAATGCTGATAATTGAAATTATAATGTAGCTTTGTTGTTTAATCTTTAACCTGTCTACTTCTTTGCTGATTTTTAGGTGGTTATATTTAGACTCTATATTTAGTATTTTGGATTGGTTGTCCGCATATATGATAGAATCTAACATGTTAACATATTCTTCTAAATTAGCAAGAGCTTCTTTATAGTTTTTTTCTGCGTTATAAATTTGATAATATAGATATTTAATGCTACATGTATATTGGGGGGTATCCTGTGGTATCTTGGATAATAACTCTTTAGCTTTATTAATGGAATTTGATGCCGTATATAAGTCAATCAATGCTACATAATCGGGCATTTTTTCTCTTCCCGTCAACAATGCTTTGAGGAGGTATTCTTCAGCTTTATCGTATTTGTTCTGCATAGAATAGATATTGCCTAAGGCGTTATTTATTGATGCAGTAACATTAATATTACTAGTATTGGCTGCTACAGAATCGGCTATAATTAGAATATTTAAAGCATGTGATAATGAATCCATTTGTGCATATTCACGTCCAATATCTCTTAATGCACAAGCATAACTATCTGTATTCTTTTCTTTTTTGAAGTATTCGGCAGCAATCTCATATCTTTTGATAGCCTCTGTTCGCATGAATTTTTCTCGATATAGATCGCCTATATAGTCATAGGTATATCCAATGAGGTTATTGAGCTTGTTTTTTCCTGCAATGTCCAGCGCATTAGTATAAATAGACATTGCTTTATCATAATCTCCATCAGCAAAATAGGAACGACCTAAATAAATCAAAATTTGCACTTGCTCGTCAGGGCTACCATGTGAGGAATACCAGTCATAAGCTCTTTCTAATTGGTAAGTTGGTAGGATGCTATTAAAAATTTCGTCTGTAATCTTACCTGATAACATACACCAGCGTGCAAAAGCTTTGTCGTCTAGTTTTTCAGGAGATGATATACTTTTTAGTAGGTTGGATGCGCTGTCAGGATTTATGGCAATGGCTTTTTCTACTTCATTTAGCAGTCTGTCAGATACGGATTGTTGTTTGTTGCATCCTGATAGCACTAATATAGATGTTATAATTATAGCAATACTCTTTCTCATTTGTCTGTCGTGGTTTAGTTTCGTTGTAAAAGTAATCTTTATTTTCTATATTATGCTCTTTTATAGGGAGATTATTTTAGTTCGGAAAATAATATTAGTACTGTCTATATCATACATCATATTAATTTCAAATGTGCTTTTATTTTATTAAGTTCATGTGATCTAATTTGATTATTTCCCAGCTATTAATAGACTCTTTCTTATTTATAGTGAGAAAGTTCCTTTCTATTAATACCTAAATTACTTTACTATAATTCTAAACTTGTTTTTCATTAATCGTAATCTATAATTGCAAGTTGTAATTATATAAATGAAGCTTTTGATTTTATAAATGAAAGCTTTGTTTATAAAAACAAAAGCTTCATTTATAGATTACCTTTAATGTAAGTAATCTTTTCTATTAGTGAAAAGGAAGTTTGGCATTAATAGAGAATAAGTTTATATCTAATAGATTGGAATCAGTCTATTAATCAAAATTCGGCAGAAAGGTATAGTGAATCGGGTGAAACCTATGTGAAAGGTAGCTCTTCACCCGAAATCCCTTTATTCATCGATGTTTCAGAGTGGTGAAGGAGGTGAATGTTATGTTTAAAGAAAAGTTGCAGATGTGTGTAAGATAAAACATCTTGCACGCATCTGCAACGGTATCTTGCACAGGTTTATACTGCTATTAATCAAATAGATAAACTCTGGTTAGTGTAGGGTGCAAGATAAAATCGAAATAAAACTTCTGTGGAAGTCCCGGAGGATTATCCCAAAAGTTCTTTCACTTTTGCAGAAATGGCACGTCCTTCTGCAAGTCCTGCTAATTTCTTGGAGGCAACTCCCATTACTTTACCCATATCTTTACCGCTTGTAGCACCTGTTTCAGTGATAATTTCCTTCAATGCAGCTTCCAGTTCTTCGGCGGTCATTTGTTTCGGCAGGTATTTCTCCATAACGCTACCTGCCTAATTCTACGTCAGCCAAGTCCTGACGACCCTGTCCGATATAGATTTCAGCAGAATCTTTTCCTTGTTTCACAAGTTTCTGGATAATCTTCAGAGCAGCATCATCTGTCAATATATCGTTAGCTCCCGGAGCTGTCTTAGCTTCGAGGAAGAACTTCTTTATATTTCTCAAAGTTTCGAGGCTACTTTATCTTTCGCCTTCATTGCGTTTTTAATGTCTTCGCTGACTTGATCGAATAAATCCATACTATTATAATTATAAATTGAAGATTAAAAATTAGATCTGAAGCCTGATGCTGTGGGACTATAATTTTCGTTCTTAAGCTCTTTGTTTAGAATGTGATTACGCCGTTATCATCCGTAGCTTCTTCTGTTGCCACTTCTTCTTCCAATGCAGCTTTTGTCCGGATTTTAGTAAGAGTCGTCTTATCACGCATGTACGTGGGAGAATCTTCTACCATGGCGATGATATCGTCGTTGTCCAGATCTTCCGTGTTGAAAAGATAGATGTGGCGGCGTTTGCGGAGGCTCTTGCTTCCGATATTGCTGGCGCTTTCGCCGTATGCCTTGCGGATACGTTCTTTGTTCTTCTCTTTCTCTTCTTCCAGTTGCAGTTGACGTTCTTCCTCTTCCTGGCTGCGTGCAGCATGCAAGCTGTCCATTCCGGGAACGTCTTCCACACCGAATCCGGTTGCCAATACGGTGATTTTTACTCTTGTTTCCAGTGAGTTGTCGATGGCAACACCCCAAATCACTTCCACCCCTTCGCGGAATTTGCTCATGAACTCGTGTATCTCGTTCATTTCCTCCATCATCAGTTCCGACGATGGCAGAAAGATACGTTCAACATTACTTTCTTGGCATTGAAGATATCATTGTTGTTGAGCAACGGAGAATGCAGGGCATCGTCGATTGCTTTCGTCACACGATTTTCTCCTTCGCCGAATCCGGTACTCATGATTGCTACTCCACCATCTTTCAGGATGGTTTTCACATCGGCAAAGTCAAGATTGACTGTACCCCGCATGGTAATAATCTCGGCAATGCTCTTGGCAGCAATGGAAAGAGTATCATCGGCTTTGCCGAAGGCGTTCATAAAAGTAAGGTCGGCGTATATTTCGCGCAGGCGTTCGTTGTTGATAACCAGCAAGGCATCAACATGCTGGGCGATACGCTCTACGCCGTCCAGTGCCTGGATAATTTTCTTTTCTCCTTCGAAGATAAAGGGGATGGTGACGATACCGACAGTCAGAATATCCATTTCCTTCGCAATGCGGGCGATGACCGGTGCAGCTCCTGTTCCGGTTCCTCCTCCCATTCCGGCGGTGATGAATACCATCTTGGTGCCGTCGTTCAGCTGGTTTCTGATATCTTCTATACTTTCTTCGGCGGCGTCGCGTGCCCGTTCGGGACGGTTGCCGGCTCCAAGCCCTTGCGTGATGCTACGGCCCAGTTGCAGTTTCACCGGGACAGGTGATTCGGCTAATGCCTGGTTGTCCGTGTTACAAAGAACGAACGTTACATCATGGATGCCTTCCCGGTACATGTGGTTTACAGCGTTACCACCACCACCACCTACACCAATCACTTTGATGATCTTCGGTGAATCTGTCGGGAAATCGAATTGTACTATCTCGTCCATATCTTGATTGAATTATGAATTACGAATTATGAATATTGATTAACAAGCTGCTGAAGGTTACTTCATATCGTCGTCGGAAAAGATTTCTTTCGTCAACGAATCGATCTTGCGTTGAATCCAACTCGGACCTGCTTCTCTTTTCCGCCTTTCTTTCTCTTCCTTTTCCTTTTGCTTGCGAAGTTTTTCCGCTTCTTTGGCGGCTAGCTTGGCTTCCCGCTCTTCTTCTTCTTTCTTGAGACGGGCGATGCGGGCCTGTTCTTTCAGTTCCTGATCGTCCTCAAACATATCCACTGTCTTATGCACTTCCGGCTCCGGTTTGGAGACTGATGGTGCAGGAGCAGCTTGCGGAGCAGTTTCCGTCAGGCAGCAGTTCTGGTTACCTTCAAACAGGAGCCCGAACAAAGTGTTCTGCGAACCGTCTTTCTTCAGTATGTTGTTGGGCGCATGAACCGTATTGCGTGGGAGTTTCGCCATCCGTATCTTTTCTATCTTGCTGCGTTTGCGCAAGGTTTCGTCCAGATTCTTCAGGTTGGCGGCCCCTCCTGTCAAGATGATTCCTGCCAGCAATTTGTCCTCGTAGCTCGATAGTTGTATCTGGTTCCATACGTTGGCAACGATTTCCTCGGCACGGGCTTCGATGATATTGTTAAGATCCGCCACTTTGATGATACGGTTGTCATCATCCAGTTTGCAGGTTGCTTCTTCCTGTTCGGGGTCCTCTTCATAGAGGGCGTCACCGTAGGCTTTTTTCAGGCGTTCGGCTTCTTCCTCCTCCATTTGCAGGGTGGTGATGTCACGCGTGATGCTGTTGCCTCCCAAAGGCAATACAGTCAGGAAACGGAGAATGTTATTCTTATATACAGAGATGGTAGTTGTGTCTGCTCCGAAGTCGATCAGTGCACAACCCGAACGGCGTTCGCTTTCTGTCAGTACGGCATTTGCGGTTACTAAAGGAGCGATCAGTTGGTCGGCAATATCAATTTTAGCCTGTTGGAAACAGTGCTCCAAGTTCTTACGTACGGAAGCACGGGCAACGATATTGAGGAAACGTCCTTCGATGTGGCTTCCTACCAGACCTACCGGATTGGCTTGCAGGTTATTACCTACCTTATATTCTTGTGGAGCTACGTCCAATATATCCATATCGACCACCGGGATGGCAATGTTCTCATCACCGATAGCGCTTACAAGCTCTTCGGATATGATAGCTTCTTCCTCCAGGTCGCGGCTTACTACATTGCGGACGGTGCGGAGTGATTGTCCGCCGATGCCTACATATACCTTGGCAATTGAGTTTTTCAACTCACCTTCCAGTCTGTTGATGATTGAAGTCAGGCTTTGCGCTGTCTTGTCCAGGTTAAAGATCACTCCTTTACGAATGAACGTAGAAGAGTCTTCCTGGGCATACGCTAATACCTGCATGCTTCCGTCACTGTTCTTTTTTCCGGCCACACCGGTTATCTTCGATGAACCAAGTTCAATAGCGGCGATAAATTCTGTTGTTGCCATAGGGTTATTTTATTTACTATTTTACTATTTACAATTTACTATATAGAGAGACTGTTTACTTATCATCTATCACTTATCAACTACTCTCGTTTTGTACAGATAATCTGGTTGCTGAATTCGAGATTGATACGTGAATATTTGTTCCAGCCTACCCGGTTGAGTCCTTTTTTGTAGAACTCCTTCAAACGTGCCAGTTTATCTTCAAAGTTCTCCAGTTTTCCGAGATAGACCAGATGGTCTCCCACACGCGGCACCAATTCGATGTTCTGGTCGGGCAACACATGGATCTGCTCTATCTGGCGTCCCAGAATTTATTATTATGCAAAAATACACCAAACTTATATAAATCCTTCATTGCAAACGACTTTTCTACGTTTCCGGTGACAATTACCCGGTGAGCGACGCATTTTGCTTCCGGTGGCATGACGGTTCCTTTGTTGTCAAGGTAGTAGTTTTGGCCGTTGGCGCTCATGACCCGGAGGATAGGAATACGCTGTGTCACTTCCACGCACACTTTGCCGCTGGGTGTTTTGTAGCATTCGGCTTCGTCAATCAACGGATGTTTGCTTAGTTCCCGTTCCAGTGACTTGGTGGAGATGCGTTCCATTTTCTTCCCGATGGGTAGATCCCTTTCTGCTGAAGGATACCTTTCAGCTCTTCTTTGGTGATGAAGCCGGCGTATGCGGTATCCTTGATAACCAATTCCATGTCACGGCAGGTCTGGTCGGTAGGCTTGCGGTTGAATGCGGTGATAGCTACGGTGAGGTAGGCTATAAGCACCAGCATGACGATGGATAGAAGGATTCTTTTAATCATAATCAAAAATTAAAGATTAAAAATTAAAAAGCTTGCACTGTTTCGGACAGGCTGCCGGATGATTATTCATTTATCTTTTTTCTAATAGTTCCTTTATTTCGGGGACATAGTTGTCGATGTCTCCGGCTCCCAAAGTAATTAATACTTCAATGTTTTTATCTTTCAGAATGTTCAGTATCTCTTCCTTTTTGCACATACTTTTTCGATACCCGGACGGAGATTATCATAAATCAGTTTGCTGGTAACGCCCGGAATTGGTGCTTCACGTGCCGGGTAGATGTCTACCAGAATCACTTCGTCGAGTAGCGACAGGCTATCGGCAAAATCCTGATAGAAGTCGCGGGTGCGGGTATAGAGATGAGGCTGGAAGATGGCTGTGATCTTCTTGTCCTTGTAAAGTTCGCGCATAGACAACACGCTCTGTTTGATTTCAGAGGGGTGGTGTGCGTAGTCACTTAGAAAGACAATCCGGTCGTTCTTGAGTTTGAAGTCGAACCGGCGGTCTACTCCTCGGAAACTTGCCATACCTCTTTTAATTTCTTCATCGGTCACCCCGTTGAGGTGTGCCAATGCCATGGCGGCTACGCCGTTCTCTATGTTGATGCTTACCGGAATTCCCAGTTGGATGTCGTTGATACGGGTGTCCGGAGCAACAAAGTCGATGAATATCTCCCCGTTTCCGATACGGATGTTTTCTGCATGGAAGTCGCCTTCGTCACGTGAGTAAGTGTAGACACGAACGTCCGGCTGCACTTTGGGTTGCAGAGAGATGCCTTTACGGATAATCAGTGCGCCACCCGGTTGGATTAGCGTGGTGTAATGTTCGAAACTTTCCAGGTAGGCTTGCTCTGTTCCGTAGATGTCCAGATGATCGGGGTCGGTAGACGTGATTACGGTCATATAGGGTGACAGCCAGTGGAAAGAACGGTCGAATTCATCCGCTTCAATCACAGTGTAAGGGCTTGCTTGAGAGAGTAGCAGGTTGGTGCCGTAGTTCTTTGAGATTCCTCCGAGAAAAGCGGTACATTCCACGTGCGACTGGTGGAACAGATGAGCTGTCATCGTCGATGTGGTTGTTTTCCCGTGAGTACCTGCTACGCACAGACCTTTGCTCGAATGGGTAATCGTTCCCAATACTTGGGCGCGTTTCTGTATTTCGAATCCGTTGTTGCGGAAATAAACGAGTTCTTCGTGTTCCTGCGGAACGGCCGGAGTGTATATGACTAACGTACTTTCCTTGTCTTTGCAGGCTTCGGGAATCAGGTCGACGTTTTCTTCATAATGTATTTGTGCGCCTTCGGAGATTAGCGTTTCAGTCAATGGAGTAGGAGTACGGTCATATCCTGCCACTACCTTTCCTTTGAAAAGGAAGTAGCGTACAAGTGCGCTCATGCCGATGCCGCCGGCACCTACGAAATAGACTGATTTTATCGTTTCTATATTCATTTCTTCTGTCTTTTTATTTTAGTGCAGATTACGTTGTTTGATACGGGCATTGTGCCGTTACTTCAATCTGCGTAATCCGATCGTCCATTTATCTGTTCTTTGCTTCCGCCAGCTTAATGACCTCTTGTGCGATGATTCTCGCTGAATCGGGTAAAGCCAGTTTGGCGATATTCTCTGTTAGTTCTTTCAGTTTCTGCTCGTCGTTGACAGTGGACAGGGCTACGTCCATCAAAGTGGTTTCCGCTTCACTGTCTTTGACGTAGATAGCTGCCTGTTTGTTCACCAACGCTAAGGCGTTCTTCGTCTGGTGATCTTCTGCCACGTTGGGCGAGGGCACTAAGATAACAGGTTTGTGCAGCAGGCAGAATTCAGAAATGGAACCTGCTCCCGCACGGGAGATAACCAGATCGGCTGCTGCATAAGCGGCTGCCATATCTTTGATGAAATCCGTTACATATAAATTCGGAAGTGCTCCTGCCGCTTTTACGGCTTCTGTTACTTGCGGGTAATAGTATTTGCCCGTTTGCCAGATAAACTGCACGTCCGTGTTTTCCTTGATGGTTGTCAGACTGGCTGTCAGCGTGTTGTTGATGGTGCGTGCACCCAAGCTGCCACCTACAATCAGGATTGTCTTTTTGCCGGGCTGTAAGTGGAAAGAACCTAGCGCTTCTTCTTTTGACGGCATATCCTTTGTCAGGTTCTGGCGGACGGGATTACCCGTCATGATGATCTTGTCGGCGGGGAAGAACTTTTCCATTCCGTCATAAGCTACACAAATCTTACGAGCTTTCTGTGCCAGGAGTTTATTAGTTACTCCGGCATACGAGTTTTGCTCCTGGATTAATGTGGGGACTCCCATCATTCCGGCAGTCTTTAGTGTTGGCCCGCTTGCATATCCGCCTACACCTACCGCCACTTGCGGGCGGAAGTTTTTGATTACTTTGCGCGCTTTCCATTGGCTGCGCATCAGTTTAATCAATACGGATACATTTTTCCATAAATGTTTGCGGTCGAATCCGGCTATCGGAAGTCCGATAATCCGGTAGCCTGCATCGGGAACCCGTTGCATTTCCATACGTCCTTCAGCGCCTACAAAGAGAATTTCTGCGTCGGGGCGTAGCTCTATTATAGCGTTTGCGATAGAGACGGCAGGAAAGATATGTCCTCCTGTTCCTCCACCGCTGATGATAATTCTAAGTTCTTTTTCCATCATTCTGTTTTCTTCTGTCCTTTCTCAACATTTACCGTTCATTGTTTCTGCTATCATGCTCATCTTCAAATTTGGCGTCGCTGTTCAGAATCTGCGCTGTCGGTTCGGCTGCGGCCTGTGCTTCCGAATTGGCTGCGGCATCCGCCTCTATTTGCAGTTGGATCTGTGCATCGTGCGCTTTCTGTTCTTCCAGATGAGCGGTATATCGGCTTACGCTTAATATCATTCCGATATAAGCGCAGTTGATTAACGTACTTGTACCTCCTTTGCTGACCAGAGGCAGGGGTTGTCCGGTGACGGGGAATAACCCGACGGCAACCATCATATTCAGTATTGCCTGTGATACCAACAACAGCGCAATACCCATGACGAGAAAGGCGGGGAAGGTTCGCTCGCACTTTTGGGCGATTCGTCCGGCTCGCATCAGCAACCATAAATAGAGGAACACCACAAATATTCCTCCTACCAGTCCCATTTCTTCAATCACAATCGCGAAGATAAAATCGGAGAATGCCTGGCTAAGGAAGTCGCGTTGTATCGAGTTTCCCGGACCTTTGCCTACTACATGGCTGGTAGCAATAGCGATTCGCGCGTGTGCAATCTGTGCGTCTTTGTCAATATCAAATTTGGCTGCCGGCACTTCTTCTTTCTCAAAGAAACCGGAAACACGATTCTGCCACGTTTCGAAACGGTGAAGTCCCGGAGTGTTGTGCAGTGTTTTGGCGGGAATAGCCATCAGTATGCCTACGGCAACACCGCTACAAGCCCCAATATCCCCAACATCCCGAACAGTTTCTTGGAAGATACCCGTCCGATGAACATCATCATACATACCACTCCGAACAGCAGCATTGCTGTCGAAAGGTTTTCCGGTGCGATGAGCAGGAATACCAGTCCGGTGAGGATCATGATATATTTAAAGGCATTCGGATTGGCCCCATATTCGTCCTGCCTTTTGGACAGGATGAATGAGACGGCAATGATTACCGCCATCTTTGCCAATTCCGATGGCTGGAATTGCAATCCCATAAAGGTCATCCAACGGGCGGCCCCGTTGACACGGTCGCCTGTGATGATGCCCATCAGCGTGACAAATGCCAGTAGAACCAGAGATACCGGATATAGAAAGACCGGAAATACCTGGAACCATTTGTAGGGAACATTATGCAGAAATACGACTACCACAGCTCCCACCATCAGGATGATGGAGTGTTGCGTAATCGGCCCCCAATGGTCGCCACTTTTGTAAGTCAGCGTCGACGCTGCCGAAAACACCTCGATGATCGAGATGAGGCAGAGACAGAGGAAGATAATCCAGATTACCTTGTCACCTTTGAATATGTTCTTTAATAAATCCAATCTTGCAGAATTTAAAAATTAATAATTAGAAATTAAAGGGCACGGACACATTCTTTAAATTGGTCACCACGGTCTTCGTAACTCTTGAAGAGGTCGAAAGAAGCGCAGCAAGGACTTAATAATACCGTTTCACCTTTCTTTGCCAGTTTATATGCTGCTTCTACGGCATCTTTCATGCCGGTTTGCACATCGGCTACCGGCAGACCGAAACGGTCGAAGAATTCGTGAAGCTTTTCGTTATGAAGTCCCAGATATACCAGTGCTGAACATTTTTCGCGTACCAGGTCTTCAATTTCAGTATAGTCGTTTCCTTTATCTTTACCACCGAGAATCAATACCGTTTTGGTAGTCATGCTTTGCAGGGCATACCAGCAGGAGTTGACATTCGTGGCTTTAGAGTCGTTAATAAAATCAATTCCGCGCACACGTGCCACCTTTTCCAACCGATGTTCCACTCCCTTGAAATCGGAGAGGGCCTTGCGGATGTTTTCTTTGGCAATGCCGGCAAGGTTTGCCGAGATACCGGCGGCTAAAGAGTTGTACAGGTTGTGTTGTCCTGTCAGGGCCAGTTCCTCTTGCTCCATGTTGAAGGCAATCGGTTCGGTGATTTTCACTTCGTGATCTTCTACGTATGCAATCGCTCCATCCTCTTTTACAGCGGCAAAAGGATACAAGTGAGCTTTCAGACCATGTTTTGCCAGTTCCTGTCTGATGATAGGGTCATCGTTCCAGAAGATGAAAGCATCGTCCGGTGTTTGGTTTTGGGTGATGCGGAATTTAGCGTCGATGTAATTCTGCATACAATGGTCGTAGCGATCAAGATGGTCCGGAGTGATGTTCATCAATACGGCGATGTTCGCACGGAAGTTATACATATTATCCAGCTGGAAAGAGCTAAGTTCGATAATATAGTAATCGTGGTAATCTTCGGCTACCTGCAAAGCAAGGCTTTTGCCGATGTTGCCTGCCAAACCTACGTTCAGACCTGCGCTTTTGAAAATATGGTAGATCAGGGAAGTCGTTGTGGTCTTCCCGTTAGAACCTGTAATACAGATCATTTTGGCATCAGTATAGCGTCCGGCAAACTCTATTTCGGAGATCACCGGTGTGCCTTGAGCTTTCAGTTTCAGGATGATCGGGGCATCATTCGGGATACCGGGGCTTTTGATTACCTCGTCGGCATTCAGAATGAGTTCTTCGGTATGGTGTCCTTCTTCCCAGGCAATCTGATGGCTGTCGAGAAGTTCCTTATACTTGTCCTTGATAGCGGACATGTCCGAAACAAACGTCTCAAATCCTTTGACTTTAGCGAGTACGGCTGCACCTGCGCCGCTTTCGCCAGCTCCTAAAATTACTATTCTTTTCATCTACAATAATGTGCCCTTATTTTCTAATTGATTGATTTATCTATTAGCTGTGCACATCTTTAAAAGTTAATAATCGGGTTAATACTCTCTATCTATAAAACTTGTTTCCCGTATGGAAACTCGGCTCCGGCACCTTGCCGGTTATCTTATTTTAAGCGTTATAATCGTTATTGCTGCCAATACAATCGTTACAATCCAGAACCGGACGGTAATCTTTGATTCATGAAACAGTTGGTCGGGTTTGGTGAATTTCACCGTGCATCCCGGTTCAATCAGGCTCATCGAAGTGCGGAAGTGATCGTGAATCGGTGTACGCTTGAACAATCGCTGTTTCACACCTTTTCGTTTTCCCGCCTTATAATAAGCCCGTTGCAGGATTACCGACAGGTTTTCTACCAGGAATACACCGCAAAGAATCGGTATCAGCAACTCTTTGTGGATGATGATGGCAAACACTGCGATAATACCGCCAATAGTAAGACTGCCTGTATCTCCCATAAATACTTGTGCCGGATAGGCGTTGTACCATAAGAAACCTATCAGTGCACCGATAAAGGCGCAGATATAGATTACGAGTTCTTCCGAGCCGGAATATACATGATGTTCAGGTAGCCTGCAAATTCGATATGCGATGATACATAGGCCAGTACCCCCAACGTTGCACCGATAATTGCCGAGTTCCCGGCTGCCATTCCGTCCATACCGTCATTCAGATTGGCGCCGTTTGATACGGCGGTAACCACAATGATTGTGACAATGACGAACAATATCCATCCGGCTGTTTGCGCATGTTCTCCCATGAACGAAACCAGATCAGCATAATCAAGGTTGTTGCTCTTGAAAAAGGAATCGTTGTCTGGGTAGATTTCAGGTCATTCGTTCCGTGTATCACTTCCATCTCCCGTCCCGGATTATGAACTTCGATATTCTCACGGATCACTACGTCCGGACTTAAATACAAGTCATTCCGACAATTAAACCTAAACCGACCTGACCGATAATCTTGAACTTGCCATGC
>ENA-OQDE01000075-OQDE01000075.1-human-gut-metagenome-genome-assembly--contig:-NODE-75-length-59569-cov-2.928922_pt1 | contig 59569 bp, 60 predicted proteins | sample MGYA00242768_ERZ504595 | MGnify/ENA primary metagenome ERZ504595 (study PRJEB26092, sample SAMD00036307) | human gut metagenome | host: Homo sapiens | study: EMG produced TPA metagenomics assembly of...
CTAATTATTTTTGAATACATTTGCTAAAGTGCTGATGCATAACGATGTTGTAGAACATATTTTTTATGTATAGGGAAATTGTGCGCGGAAACGACGAGAGGGATACACATTATTATATCACACGCGGCGCGTAGGTGCGCCGGGAATCAGTTTGCGTTAGGGAGCAATTAAAGAATCAGTCATAAAAATAATAGGGAAGAAAGATAGATATAAGAGATAGTGGTTTTATAGTGGATTCCATTCCTTAGTTTGATTCATTAATATGATACTTGTATGAGAATGATGCGTAGAAACTTCACTTTGCTGAAAAGGATTTTTCTTTTTCATTTCTCATGTTCTCATAATATACATAATAATCATCTGTGAATCAAATAGATAATACTATGAGAAATAAAACACAAAAGGGTATTTCTCATAGTATTGCCATGATTTAGTCCGTAAAATCGAGTATTTCTCATAGGGTTTAAACTATTTCTTATCTTATTTTGGCTATTTATCCTATAAAATTCTCAAGCTAGACTTAAACTAAAGACCAAGATGAATATCAGACTGCACACCGCTTTACAATATATTATCAATGCTTATTGAAAGTATATAGAGCAGATATTCGCATATTTTCCTACCTGCATCTGTATCGTTCCACTCCAGTGAACAGGCCTGTGCACTAGAGTAGAAAGAACCGTCCACTAGAGTGGAACGATCTGTTCACTTGAGTGCAACGATACAGATAGTAGCAGGAAGAAATGGCAATGAGTAAGGGAAAACAGTAAGATATAAGGTGAATGATACACAGGAAAGCAGTAAACAATAGGAAGTTGATTAATAAACAACATAAGGAAAGGAATAATCGTAAGTCCGGCGAGAGTTCGGGAAAAGCTGCAGCCATCATGCATGAGAAATAAGCAAAACAGATAAAAGGAGTATGAGAATAAGAGGAAAAATGAGTTGAAACCGATGAGAAATGCAGCTTTTTTAAGGATAAATGATGGAAATACTATGAGAAATACCATTTTACAGTTTATTTCTCATAGCATTATATTATTGATTTACAAACAAATACCATACAACTTATGAGAACATGAGAAATGAAAATGAAAAATCATTTGCAGGAGAACTTGAATTCAACGAAAGGTTATTTTTTAGGAAAGAGCAAAAAAGAAAGAGATAAATCAGGAATCCGGCCGAATCCATATACCGTATACCGACCGAGCAAAATTCCTTTTCAGTTGTTATTCATATATATCATAGTATACACAATAAAAGTCAATATCATGGAGAAGAATATTTTTCAGTTAGATAATGAGCAACTCAAAGAAATTGCCCGTTCATTCAAAGCAAAAGTAGAAGAGGGATTGAACACTGAAAATGCAGAGATACAATGCATTCCAACTTTTATCACTCCGAAAGCAAGTAGTATTAATGGTAAATCGTTAGTGCTTGATTTGGGAGGAACCAATTATCGGGTGGCAATCGTTGACTTCAGTAAAGTTCCTCCAACTATTCACCCCAACAATGGTTGGAAGAAAGACATGTCGGTTATGAAATCTCCCGGCTATACCCGCGAGGAATTATTCAAAGAATTGGCAGACATGATTACCGGAATAAAACGGGAAAAAGAAATGCCAATCGGATATTGCTTTTCTTATCCGACAGAGTCTGTGCCAAGCGGAGATGCAAAACTCTTACGCTGGACAAAAGGAGTTGACATAAAAGAGATGATCGGAGAAGTGGTAGGGAAGCCTTTATTGGATTATCTAAACGAAAGAAATAAAATCAAGTTTACGAATATAAAAGTACTTAATGACACCGTAGCCAGTTTATTCGCAGGACTTACCGACAGCAGTTACGATGCATATATAGGTCTGATTGTGGGAACAGGTACCAATATGGCTACTTTTATTCCGGCTGACAAAATTAAGAAGTTAAGTCCGTCACATAAGTTGATGGCTTGATTCCCGTTAATCTGGAGTCAGGGAACTTCCATCCGCCATTCCTCACCGCAGTAGATAATACGGTAGATGTAATCTCCGACAATCCGGGAAGACAACGTTTCGAGAAAGCTGTATCCGGCATGTACTTGGGAGACATTCTAAAAGCGACTTTCCCTCTGGAAGAATTTGAAGAAAAATTCGATGCACAAAAGCTTACCTCTATCATGAACTATCCCGATATTTATAAAGAAGTGTATGTGCAGGTAGCACAGTGGATATATGGCAGATCAGCGCAATTGGTTGCAGCTTCACTTACAGGCTTATCATGTTGCTAAAGTCATACAATAAGGAGATAAGGAGAATTTGCCTGGTTGCCGAAGGAAGTCTTTTCTGGAGCAAGAACAGAAAAGATAAAAACTATAATATGATTGTCATGGAGAAATTACGGGAACTCTTCAGTTTATTTGGTTTGGAAGACGTAGAGATCGACATAAAAAGTATGAATAATGCCAATCTGATAGGAACAGGTATTGCGGCATTATCCTGACACGTTCTAATTTGTCATTGCATGGCAGGTCTTCAATCAACCTGTTCATAAAAATTCGATGCTGTATCAAATTTACTGAACAGCATCGAACCTATTTCAAACTTATCAAATCCGGTTCAATATTTAGATAGAATATAGAACCTAAAGTAGCTATTATTTGATCTTCAGTGCAAAACCGCCTCCGGGTGCCAAATGAATCTTCAACTTACTGTCATTCTTTATCCGGAAAGATTCACATTTATAATCACGTCCAACCCGGTGGGCATTCACTCCATCTTTAAATAATGTAGCATCGTATGTCTTGTCGCCCAAGAAGGAACAATCGACTTCAATGTCACGTGCCGTCCAATCGGTAATTCCACCTACATACCAGACATTTCCTGCCCGGCGTGCCGTTACGATGTACTCTCCCATTTTACCATCAAGCACGATACTTTCATCCCATACGGTCGGAATATTGGCAATAAATTCGGTCGATTCCGGTTCGCGCATATAGTTGCTTGGCGCATCGCACAGCATATTGAAAGGAGACTCGAATACCACATACAGAGCAAGTTGGCGACAGCGAGTTCCCTGGCTCATAGGTTCCGAGTTACAAGGATAATAGTTACCTTTCGAAGCATTACGCATCGCGCCTTGGGTGTAATCCATCGGACCGGAAACCTGACGGGTGAAAGGCAACAGTACGTCATACTTCACCTGATCGACCGAAGCCGGACTCCATTTCATCTGTTCCAAGCCATTAACCCCTTCAAAGTTCAACACATTCGGATAGGTACGATTCAAGCCGGCCGGTTTATGCGTTCCATGCAAATCGAGAATCAATTTATATTTAGCACACATTTCGGCAGCCCGATAATTGAATGCTGTCATATACTGATCGTCACGATCCATAAAATCGACCTTAAAGCCTTTGACTCCCATGTCGGCAAAATAACGGCAAACGTTCTCCATATCACGATCGAAGGCATAATAACCAGCCCAAAGAATGATACCTACATTTTTGGAAGCTGCATAATCTACCAGTTCTTTCAGATTAATATCTTTCACTACTTGCATCAAATCCGCCTGCAGGTTGACTGCCCAACCTTCATCAAGGATTACATATTCTATTCCGTTTGCAGAAGCGAAATCAATATATGCTTTATAAGTCGGATTATTTACTCCGGTGATAAAATCAACGCCATCCAAGTTCCAGTTATTCCACCAATCCCATGCCACTTTACCGGGCTTGATCCATGAAATATCCGTCAGACGGGAAGGAGCAGCCAACAAATAGCTCAAGTTGCTTGCCGCCAAATCTTTATCGGAAGTGGTAACAATGCTCATTCGCCATGGAAAACTTCGGGGGTTATCTACTTTGGCAATGTAGCTTCACGCTCTTTCACCAACATCTGAAGTTGATTGTGTCCGCCCTGCACCGTCTTCTTGGGATAAGGAGCGAATTGACCCGTCAACCGTTTTTCCCCTTCAGCAGCAGATAAATAGAGACCGGGATAATTCTCCAAACCGGATTCTGTGATACAAATCTTGACACCTTCACCAGCATCCACTACTAACGGCAGAAACATCAAACGTTTTTTATTCAGTTCGATAATCGATCAGTAGTATAAGTGTTCTCGAAAGAATTGAAATATTGGGATTCGTAATCACCGTCTTTCCCCGCTTTTACATACGGAACAGAGGCTACCATATCGGACGGGAAACGGTAATCTACAGTTTCATCCACTACATTGAAAGGTTTCTTCGACCGGCTGACAAAGCGATATGCAATACCATCATTGTAAGCACGAAACTCTACGTTCCAATCTTTCTTAAACCGGAGAGTCAGTTCATTATAGTAATCTCTTAGTTCGTTGGCGCGATAGAAGGAGAAGGAACCATCTGATCTACTTTTTTCCCGGAAGTGCCGGCCAACTTTGCTTTCTCTCCCCAAACTTCTCCATTCTCCAATGTCATTGAAATTGGAGAAGAAGCCAGTATCTGACGTCCGTCACAATGGATGTCATAAGTCAACTTATCACCGACGGTAATAGTTGTTTGGAGTTTCCCATCCGGAGAATTCAAGGTAAATTGTTTTTGTGCTTGTACCGTAAGCGTACATGCGACAACACATAGAAATAATAAAATCTTCAGTTTTTTCATGGTTTTAATTATAGTAGTTATCAAATCATAAGAAGAATGATGCAAAAATAAAATAATATATGGTAGTAACCTATATGAAAACTAAAAAACAGAAATGAAAAATGAATACGGGATTCTATCTTTTCCTGTCTGAGATTTTATGCAATCGACTTCTTCCTGTTGAAAAGGTACTCCGTTAGAACGATAAATATCATGGAACCATAACTCCGGCTCTTCTCCCGACGGAATCACTTCATCCCAAGCAAAAATAGTATTTGTCTTTCCTGCAACAAATCCCCAATTAATAGCTCCGGTCTTTTTCTTTTTTCATCAGAGGAAGGACATTGCAAAAAACGGCTGTCATTGCGGCGGGCCAATATATTCGGTACAGATCAACGGACGGTTAAGCATCTTTAGAAATTTGATGCACTCGGCATGCCGTGCCTCATTATCGTAATTATGATAAGAGATAATGTCCGAATGATTCAGCATAAATGCATTCAGAACATTCTTGCGGGAAGAATTATAGTCCCAGATACCGGCAGTAATCGGTTGTGACGGTTTACAGTCGCGTACCCAGCGAAAAACATTGGTCAATAAAGACAAAGAGGTTTCCTCGTGTTTACTATTTCCGGGTTCATTATACAAATCCCACATCAATATCCGATCATCATGAGCGTAAGTGCGTACAATATCTTTGATATACTCTTGTAGAAAAGGATACAAAGTCAACGTATCCTTGCGCAAGCTGCATGAAGGTCCTGTACCCATCCGGAATTATGAACTCCCGGCTTCGGCTCCGGTTGTTTGCCATAAGCCGACTCTGGATTCCAACAATCATCAAAGAACACAAACATAGGACGGATTGAATACTTCCGACAAATATTCAAGAATTCATCCACACGTTTTTTCATTCCTGTTGCATCATTTTGCCATACAACACTGCTCAAGAAAACGCGTAAGGTATTAAAGCCCAGTTCATGTGCCCATGAAAGTTCTTTGTCTATCTGCTCAGAATCGAAAGTAACCGCACTCCACATTTCTATCTGATTGATTGCCGTTGCCGGAATATAATTGCAACCTACCAACCAAGGCTGATTGTCATACCATTCCTGTATCTTCTCTTCCGACCAACGGCTGTTGTTTGAAGAATTAGAATCCTGTGTACAGGCGCATACACATATCCCCCAAAAGAATAAAAACACAACATTAACACACCATTTATTTTTCATGCTATTTCAATTGATTAATATATAAATCTATTTGTTCATTTTTTATCTTAAGATCAAACAAAGAGAGTAAACCCGTAAAGGGTATAAAAGACCAAATTCTTTATCTTCATTTTTCCTGTTAGCTGATTATTTATGCCTGTTGTCTGATTTTTCTTTCCACACCACTACTCCCGCAGCTTCGAGGCGTGCACTGCCGATCAGTATCTCCGCCTTGTCGGGAATGGCTATTTCCTGAACGTCCGATGTATAATTTAAAGCGATGTAAAAACCGTCGCGCCATTCTTTCACTACTCCGTACGGCAGATCTTCGGTCGATACTCCTGCTTCCGTATATACACGACGCACTACCTCTTTTTCTAGTTTGCCGTCATCGGTATCCGTTCCGATATAAGTGACCGTTCCTTTACCCAGTTTGCGGTGTATCACGGAAGCAGCTCCCTTATAGAACTGGTCTGTATAGACAGCCCACACATCTGTTCCGGCAGCCGGTGTCAGTACGTCTCCCCAATTATTCCAGGCAAATTCCTTACCCTCGAAATCGATCTTTCCGTACAGATTGTGGCAGATGGTCATAATACAGGCTATTTATTCCGGCTAGTTGATGAATCGGAGCAGCCAAAGGAGCCTCCCACAGCTTGGCGTCACGGTCTTTCTGACCGGTACGGCAAGTCAGGATCAGATGTCCTCCATTCTTCACATATTCAGTCCAACGTTCCACCAGCTTGTTGTCAAGCAACTGATAGGCAGGAGCTATCAAGAAAGGATAACCGGAAAAATCCTCTTTCTCCGAAATCACGTCTACCGGAGCTGCAAAAGATTTTAGCAGATTGTAATATTTATGCACGTGAGCCATCGTCCGCCATTGATCCGTCTGCCGCTGAAACTCCATTTCCCAATAATTACTCATATCGAAAAGTAAACCAATACGCCGGGAGGCAGTTGACCGGGCATACGATTTTTCTTATCATAGGCGGCACGCAGTTTTTCATCTCCTGCGTAATGCGTACATATTCTTCACCGCCCGGAGAAAGAGTTACTCCATCAGTCATTATCATACCGTAATGATATTGCTCACTGCCTTTCAGAGGTTGACGGAAACGGTAATTGCATACGAATTTCCCACCACCTGCAAAGACGTGATACACCCACATACGGATGGCACCGGGTAAAGGTTGGGGGTTATACACTCCCCAGTTCACCTGCCCGGGTTGGAGTTCCATAACTCCAAAGGCTTTACCTACGCGATTACGGAACTGGTCGTTTGAGAAACCGAGATCTTCCGGAATACCCATCCGGAAACCCTGGCTGCCTATTCCCTGATTATGTCCGGTCACCAGATAGCGGGTGTAGGTCAGGAAGTCCGGATGATCGATCCGTACCGGATCGACCGGATTGAAAATAGGTATCAGGTTGGTAGTGATCCATTGGTCTTTGTGGATATGCCGCCGAAGGATGTCTGCCTGCATATTGACAAAGCCTGCCAGTTCATCCGCCATAAAGCGTTCAAATCGAGCATGGCGTGAGGATTGGCTTATCAGGTACTTCCTGCTGGTTGGGAAGGCGAACCTGCTCGAAGTTCTGATAGGTTTCACTCCAGAAAGAGGCACCCCAGGTATCATTCAGTTTGTCAATAGTGCCGTATTTCTTCTGTAACCAGATACGGAATTTGGCTTGTGCATTTTCACTGTAATCTACCACCCCGTAGTGTCCCGGTTCATTGTCAATCTGCCAGCCGATAACAGTGGATTATTGCCATAATGTATTGCCAGGCGGGAAACGATATTTTCTACATAATGACGGCAGCGATCGCTACTCCAGGAAGCGTGCTGAGTCGTCCGTGTTGAATAGTCACTCCATTATCCCGTTGAATCAGTATGTCGGAATATTTTTTCGACAGCCAGACGGGAGGCGTGGGGGTAGGTGTACACATGATTACTTTCAGACCATACTTCTCCGCCAGAGAGACTGCACGATCCAGCCATTCAAAATGATATTCTCCCTCTTCCGGTTCCATCATAGACCAGGCGAACTCTGCAAAATGGGTGAATTTGATGCCCATTTCCGACATTTTCTTCAAATCACGCTCCCATTGGAGGAATCCCATTGCTCGGGATAATAGTAAGAGCCCAAAGCAAACAACTCTTCCGGAGGAAAAGACTTATCGACCGGAGACTGGGAAAAGGATGATAATGAAAACAATAAAGTTAAGACAAATAGGAAATTCTTCATGAATATTATTTTTAGAATCTATATAATAAGACATTTCTGAAAGAAAAAGCCACATTGCTATTTGTATAAAGAGGTCGTGTTTCGGTGAAACCCGGCCTCTTTATCTTATGTAACACTAATACCTATGTCAGACTATTATCTCTTTGTAAACGTACAGGTATTTGTATTCATATCCAGTTTGACATGATATATACCGGCTCTGAAATTATTTCCCGGTCCAAAGTTCTCTGTTTCCTTCCATTGATCTCCATCCCAATAACCGCCCCGGGCTATTAAATCACCTTCAGATACGATGGTCACATCAAACGAAGTAATTTCATTATTCCAACCTTTTCTTTTATAAAATCTGAACATGAAATCGTTGTTCAGAAGGAGGTTAGTTTCATATACACGATCTCCGGTCTTCACACAACAAATAAAGTCTTTTGGATTATCCCATCCCCAATTTCCAATGTCATCGGGAAGGAGTCCGCTGATTCTAGGATGGCCGAAGGCAGCTCCAGTTATCCATACTGTTTCCGGGAATTCCGTATCGGTCGTTTTCTCTACATATATAAGTTCTCTATCCTTATTATATGAAATCCGATACTTACCGTCCGGAGCGTTAAACTTATATTGTCCATTTTCATTCGTAAAGTATTCCGGTTGAAGCATATAGTCCAGATAACTAAATCCTTCGAAATCGACCACTTGTCCTTTCGTGAGGTTTAACTCTACAGCGGTATAGCTTGGATTAGTAGATTGAGTCAGTTCCGTACCATTTATTTTATAAGATTCCGGTCCAAGTTGTCCTTCATCCACCTTATCAATAAACATACATATATTCTTATTCAAATCTATCCGGACACGATATACTCCCGGTGTGAAATCCGGTCCGGCTACAAAATCACCGGTAAAATGTCCGCCACCAGTGCCACCTGTTGCCGGATCACTGTAATACCATCCTTACCCAATAAATTAACAGGTTGCGTATTGACAATAGTACTAGCCAGTTCACCTCCCCAAGGACGTTGTTTGTAGAATTTAAACTGGAAATCTTTAACCAGATAAAGGGTGGTTTCAAAAATATTGTCTGCTACCTTCACACACTGGAATGCATCACTCGGCAAGTTGAAAGTCCATGCACCGACAGTCACCCGTCCGGCTTGAGGATGTCCGAAACTGGATCCGCAAACCCATAACCCATCCGGATAATTTACCGAGCGGTTTTCCAGATATGTCAGTTTGTTTATCGGATCATAATACAATTTATAGTTTCCGTCTACTCCTATAAATGTAGCTTTATCTTTTGTTATGTTTTCAAAGAAATCCGGTTGAAGCATCTTTCTCACATCACCAAAATTGCTGAAAGTCACTTCATCACCTTTATGAAGTTCCAAAGCAATGCCCAGAAAAGATGAAGCCTCTTCTAATATACCCATTTCCTGACCGTTAACTAGGAAAGATTGTTCTTGAATATTCTCATCTTTCGCTTCAAAAGCACAAGTGTTATTGTTCAAATCGAGCGTGATAAGATAAACTCCGGGTTGGAACAGCGGTCCCGGAATAAAATCTCCTCCCGTCTTTCCGGCAACCAAGAAAGGGGTAGTTAGAGTGATATTATCTTCGGGAAGAGTAGTGATCTCATTGTCTCCCTCTCCCCAGCCTCTATGCTTGAAAAACTTAAATGAGAAGTTATTAGCCAGATAGAGAGTCAGTTGAAAAACATTGTCGGCACTTTTATAACAATAAAGCACATTGTTAGGTCCGTCCATACTCCAACCGCTTGTGGTAACCAGCCTCGCTTGAGGATGTCCCCAGTTGGCTCCGCAGAACCATAATCCGTCCGGATAGGTCGCCCCGGCTTTTTCTATGTACAAAAGCTCATTAGCAGGATCATAAAGCACACTATAATCAGCCGTCTCTCCTTTGAAACGGGCCTTATTTTCGGACACATATTCAAAGTAATCCGGTGAAAGAATGGATTCTATTTCGTCAATCCCCGAAAACTCGACTTCCTGTCCTTTTTCCAGATGAAGCTTTTTTCCCTGAAAATTAGAGTAAATCTCTTCATCCAACACTTGACCTCCTACAGAAAGAGGAGAGGCAAGTTTCCATTCCGGCCATTGATCCCATTTCTGTACGTCATCACTGCAAGATGCCGTTAACAGCAACAGAAGGACCGTATATATATAATATTTCATAATGCAGTCATATTAAGATTATACATTTATTTTTTATATGCTTTCAGCAGAGCTTGATAAACTGTTTCGTTCACCTTCACAATACAGCCGTGTCGTGCGCCGGGTCTGTCCGTACCATCCTTTACATTAGGTCCGGAGAAAGTACGTTCTTTCCATGGCCCGTCCATAGAGGTCGAGTGAAACAAATGATACCCATAAGGTTTGGCTGCATAAGATTCCGCATAAATAAACCAACCGCTATGATTCGGCCGTTCGATAAAAATAGGTGCTTCACGCATCATATCATTCGGAGTGACAGGTGCTCCCGGATTGGTATAAGGACCAGTCAGATTGGAAGAGGTGGCAATACGGACTGTTTTCCCTGTTTCCGGGGCAACAGCCGGATCGCGTTCGTCTTTCATAATTGCATAATAAACACCGTTTACTTTACGGATAATAGCATCGATAATAGCCATATTCTCATCCGTACCGGTAAAATTGAATAATTTCTGTGGTTCCGTATAGGTCTCGAAATCCTTTGTCAACACATAGAGAGTGCGCATACTGTCCCAATCGTCCTTATCCGGGTCGTTGCAGGCATGCCAGCTTATAATGTACTGTTCGCTATCCTTGTCATAAAACATTTTGGGTGCTCCCCAATAATAGGTAGTATAGAATCCCTGTGCATTACTACGATTAAAAATCATTTCATTCAACTGGGTAGATGTCCATGTCACCAGATTTTCCGAACGCCACAAAGCCAGCGGATTGACTGCAATCATATAGAAAGCTCCGTCATGTCCCTGACAAATATCAGGATGTCCAATGTAAGCGCTATTGATGATCCGGCCTTTATTCAGTGTTTCCCAGTTGATGCCATCCCGGGAAACAGCATAATATAACTTTCCATAATTTGCATTAGTCATGTGGCGAACAAATATCCGCCATCAGTTTCCACCGGAATTTCTTCTCTGCCTGTTTCTGCATCATCCGAACACGACCAACTCATTAAAGACAATAATAGACCAATTATATAGTAACTCATACGTTTCATATCTTTTATTCAGTTAATAGGTTTAATTTATACTTTGTTGCGCTTTGCTCTTATCCTCCGCCCAACCCGGACGTTCCCAAGTCTGCTTCAGCTCTTTTCCATAAGAAATGGCCTGTTCGACTGCATAGTTAGGAATCGGCATGTACTGATGCGTCGGCATTATGCCTTTCGCCTTATACATTTCTTGCGCGTATTTATTAAAACGGATCAAGTCAATCTTTCGATTACCTTCATAGAAAAATTCATGTCCCCGCTCTATCAGAATAGCGTTTAAAAAAGCGTCTTTTGTATTGGTTGTCACACTCGGCAAGTCCGACAGCCCAGCTCTTTTCCTCACCTGATTCACCGCATTTATAGCAGCTACGGAAGGTACAGTTCCTGTTTTACGCACTTCTGCCTCTGCATACATCAATAATACATCGGCCCATCTTGCCAAAGGAATATCGGTACCCTGGAAAGTAGTCATCGTCTCCTGCGGGAATTTATTTATAATATATCCGTTCCATCTCACCCCCAGATTATCTTTGTTGATAACGACACCATTCTTGTCCTTATAACTGGTTACAATGGTTTTCAGACGACCGTCGTTGCTTTCGAAAGCATCGTAGTATTTTTTATCCATACTGAAAGCCTGGAACCATCCACCTCCCATTGGAAAAGGATCCCCTTTTGCCACATCAGAAGGTAAAGCCCACATCAGGAAAGGATTCGCATTTCCATGCTTCGGGTTACCATCAGCAGTAGGGCTACAACTGACAGCCATAATCATTTCTTTATTGAATTTATTGGCATTCTTGAACAGGTCAACGTACGGAGTACTTCCGGTTTTAAACAAATCATATTTGCCCGTATTGAGTTCATTATACATATCAATCGCTCTCTGATAATAACCTTCCATGTGTTCACCCTCGTTCAGACAGTGTTTCATCAGGCAGAAGCGGGCATAGTCACGCGTATAGCGTCCCAAATCCGGGGCTACTTCGGGAGCATTCTTTGCGGCAAATTCCAGATCATCCGTAATCCATTGAGTCATTTCATCCAAAGAAGGGCGCACGGTATTCGACAACGCTTCCGGATCAATTACTTTTTCGGGATCCAGGATTACCGGTACGGGACCGTAAACATGCAACAGGAAGTACATCATCAATCCACGACACAAACGTGCTTCTCCAAGTAAATTATTCTTCTTTTCTTCCGTAAGAGCAGTCAGGGGAGCTTTTTCCAACGTTCCAATCACTTCAGTCATACGGGTCACCTGGGCTGTTTTCGGGAAATGATTCAAGTTACCACCGTCGTCTACATTTCCACGCCAGTAATAAAAGCAATTACTGTAATCTCCTTTACTAAGGCGTTCCCAGTCTGCACCTACTGTGGTAGCAGGCGCACATATATCAGAAGCAGAATCAAACATACGCACCGCTCCTCCAGACTGTATATGAATACCATGTTGCAAACCACCCGAACCCATATCATACGTCCAAACCGTAGTATAAGGCAGGTAGCAAACCATCATATAGGAAACATACTCTTGCTCTGTGGAAGGATATTCTCCCTGTAACAAAGCTCCGTAAATATAAGGATCAAAATTATTCTCACAACTACCGAATAAGAGTTGCAAGGAAACAAGCATCGGTAAAAAGAACTTCTTTTTCATACGACATAATTTGTTAGATTTCATAGCTTGAAGTTTAGAAGGTTAATTTTGCACCTATTGAATAAACTCTCATTTGAGGATATTGTCCTCCGGTCAGATTCGAAGAAGAAGTGTTGATTTCAGGGTCATATCCTTTGTATTTGGTAAAGGTCAAAGGATTCTGAAAGTCGACAAACACACGTATTCCTCTAATATACCCTTTAAATATGGATAATTCTTTGGGACCCAGGTTATATCCCAATGTGATGTTTCTCACACGCACATAAGAGGCATTTTCTCTTGTATAATCAAAGCCCAGATTTTCGGGTAAAGCCACTGATTTACTGATTGCGATACCCGGGAAATGTCCGTTCATGTTTGTCTGGGTATTCCAGATGTTATAAGAATAGATACCAACATTGTGCGCATCCACTCCTCTGGAGAGATTTCCGGCATCTGCACTATAACTATATGCGTCATTCCATTTCTTTACACCTAATTGTCCGTACATAAATATATCCAGATCAAAGTTTTTCCATGTAAATGTATTGCCAAAACCAAAATATAATTTAGGAAGCATGTTATCCATGTAAGAGTCATTCACGTCAATAATTCCATCACCGTTTTTATCTTCGACAATAGGATAACCCGGCATACAGGCGGCAGGTCCCAATGAACGTTGCGATTCGGGCATATTACTCTTATCCACATCGATAATATCGGTCGTTTTATAATAATAGAATGCATTCATCGGTTCATTTTTCCTTTTCTGATATTTCTGATAATCATAGTTAGGCATACGTTCTATCCATACTGCGTTATAATGGGACATCGTAATTTGAGAGGTCCATTTAAAATCATGTGTCTGGAGATTCAATGAGTTCAGACTTACATCTACTCCGGTACGTTTATAATGCCCTCCATTAATTGGACGTGTTCCGTGCATTCCCAATAATTCTGTCGGCGCTGTTCCCAACAAATGGGTTACGTCGTTACGGAATACATCTACACTACCCCAGATTCGATCTCTAAAATAGAAAAATCCAATCCGATATTTTCATGACTGTCTTTTGCCAGGTGACATCTTCATAGTTAGCGCCGGACAATATGTAGGGAATGTAAGTTACCGAATTATTATTGAATTGAACATCCTCGCGGGTTGTCGTTACAATACCGTATAGTGTTGTACCCAGGTTATCGCTACCTGTTTCACCGTAACTGGCTCTTAATTTCAACATATTAATCCAGGAGATATTCTTTATAAATGATTCTTCGTTCATCTTCCATGCAAGAGAAACAGATGGAAAGAAGGCGTATTTCTTACTGGGAAAGAATTTATCCGTACCGTCACGACGCAATGAAGCGGATACTACATAGCGTCCGAATAAGTCGAAACTTCCTCTGACAAACTGTGATCTCTTTTCATTCTTATATTTATAGGAAGTCGGATAGAAAGGACCGTCTGCCATACCTACGCTACTTCCCTGTATATGGTCATTGGCATTTTCATAAGATATATCCGAACCATCGCCACTATCAAGATAACGTCCCATACCGGCCATCAAATTCATATCCAATAACTCTCCAAATTTATGTTGGAATGTTAATGTACCTTCGAGAGTGCTTTGCTGCCTTTTTCCATATCCTAAGTTTCCTCTGGATTTACGTTGCAATGCGTAGTAAATATCAGAAGGAATGTAAGAATCACGAGAGGTATTTTCCTTGTTCAAGCCATACAATACTTTGGCTGAAAGCATATTCTTGATAATATCGACATCCAGTGAGAAGTTCATGTAGTAACCATTTTGCTCGGATTTGTCATTAATATCTTGCATGGAAACGGGATTAGCGTCCGGCTGAATACATTATATTGTCCTTCGGCATCGTACACGGGAAGATAAGAGGGATAGAAGATTGCTCCGAAAAGTGCTCCGGCTCCCTGATCTCTTAAGTTTCCGACATCTCCGCCGACAGTAGAGTTCGTGTAATTATTCTGATTCAAGTTGACAATTGTTGTCAGTTTCAGGAAATTAGTCAGCTGGGATGTGATGTTTGTACGCAGGGAGTATCGCTCCATATCCGAATTATAAACGGTAGCGTCTTCTTTATAGTAGTTAACGCCCAGATAGTATTTAAACTTTTCCGAACCACCGCTAATCGTCAGATTATGATTGGTCACTGCACCTGTTTTCAGTACCTTGTCCAGCCAATCCGTAGTCGGGGCATTGGCTATTTGTGTCGGTGTAAAGATAGGTGTCCATTTATCGTCATAAGCGGCATTTCCATAAGGATACTGGCCTTTGTCATATAAATAATTCTCTTTACTGAACACATTCACCATGTTCATCAGTTCGGGTCCGCTCAATACATCCAGGTAAGGATAATGTTTTTGCACGGAATAGCTTCCTTCATACACGATGGTCGGTTTTCCCTCTTTTCCTTTTTGGTAGTCACCAGAATAACACCATCCGCTGCTCCGATACCATAAATTGCTGCAGAAGCATCCTTCAGGATTTCAATGGATTCAATATCATTGGGGTTTAATCCGGCCAGTCCGGCACGATTGACGGAAGAAGGAAGTGACGTACTTCCCGTGCCGACTTCAAAAGAGCCGCTAGGCATAACTACTCCATCCACCACATAAATCGGTGTACCACCTCCACGAATGGAGATATTAATACCTCCTCCCGGCTGGGGACTGGCAACGGTTGCCTGCAAACCGGCAGCACGTCCCAGCAACATTCCTGAGATATTGCTAGTAGCCGCTTTGGATATTTTTTCTGTTTTTACGGTAGCGATAGAAGTAGTCAGGTTTTTACGGGAGGTTGTACATACCCCACCACTACCACCTCGTCCAATATTTGCTGATTTTCAGCCAAGGTGACAGATAAAGATACCCGGTCGCCCACCTTTACTTCCTGTGTCTGATAACCGATATAGGAGACTTCCAATACAGCTCCCGGTGACACTTCCAGAGAGAACTTAGCATCCAAATCAGATGCGGTTCCGTTGGTTGTTCCTTTTTCCTTGATGGTAGCACCGATGATCGGTTCACCGTTGGCATCGCTCACTGTACCTGTGACTTTACGCTTTTTAGTGTCTTTAGAGGTATTCTGCCGCGCTTGCCCTTTTTGGACAATAATATTCTTGCCCTTTACCTCATAAACAACTTCTTGCCCGTACAATATCTGATCGATAGCTTCATTCAATTGTTTTGCCTTTACACTTACAATCTTCCTGGTATCCAGATCTCCCACTTTATATACGAAAGAATATCCGCTTTTATTCTTCAATTGCGTCATTGCTTCTTTCACTGAAACATTATTCATTTTCAATGAAACGGCCTGGGCTAGCATTGCTATGTTAAGGCAAAAGAGAGCCACGACCATTAATATGGCCTTCTTCCTGTAATTCATAAAATAAACAAATTATTTAATTAAAACTTGAATAACTCGTTTTAAAAGAGATGTATTTTGCTAACTTTGCATAATCTCTTTTGAAAACATGCTCACGTTTGAAAGTTGTTGAAGAAGAGATTCAGGAGCCGGAAGATGTTCGAGATCTTCCGGTTTTTATTTTTCTCTCCTTATCATTCACTAAAGACTATTCAGTATTATTTCCTTTACTCATATTCTTCAATTATAAGGTTAAACAATCATAGTATTATAATCTCTGGTAACCGGTTAATAGATAGTTATATTGCGCTCTTCAATTTTATATTGTATTTTCTCTGTAGATGCCAACGCATCCAACACTTCCTGAATACTTTGTTCCCGACGGACGAAGTTTCCGTAGAACCGGAATTTATTTAATGAATCATTAGCTATGTGGATATTCACATTGTAGCTACGTTCCAGTTCTTTCACGATGTCCGGCAAAAGTTCTTCATCAAAAACAGATAGCCATCCGTCCATTGGGAGGCATTGGAGGCTGTGACCGTTTCTACGGTCATCAATCCGTTCGCTTTGTTTAATATCGCTCTCTCGTCGGGTGCAAGGAAAGCTTCTTTCTCTTTTTTCAGTAAATTATTTAATTCCACTTTCCCTTCCAACAAGGATACTACCACTTCGTGATCTTCCGGATAATCGCGGAAATTAAATTTTGTTCCCAATACCTGCAATTGCAAATCTTTAGTCTTTACAAAGAAAGGGAGTTTCTCATTCCGTTGGACTTCAAAATATCCCTCGCCTTCTAATTCTACTTTACGGTTATCTACTCCGAAGCCTTGTGAGTAGGTCATTCGTGAACCGGCATTCAACCAAACCAATGTACCATCAGGCAAATAAAGTTTCGTTCTTGATCCTAAAGGAGCCTCTACGGATATATCTGCAAAAGTGTCTTTTACATTCACTCCTCCCTGCCAATATGAGAAGCATCCTACTGCAAGTATGACTGCGATAATCGCGGCATAACGCCACAACGCCGACAAACGGAATTCCTGGCGAGGAGCTTTCTCCACTTGCTTCCGGCTCCCGATACGATTCTTAAAGGTATCGAATGCCTTGTCTTTATTGTATTTCGACGCGGCTTCACGGCTCACGGCAGAGAACCAGACTTCCCGTTGCTGAATAAAATAATCCTCATTTTCAGGTGATGCAGCTATCCATGCTTTTAGTTCGGCTAAAGCATTTTTGTCCAAACCTTCGGTCAGATAGGTTGCAATCAATTCATCAATATGTTTCTTTTCTTCTTCCATTTTTCTGCGTTCTATAAAGGAGACAGTAGATTTTTAATTGAGGGTAGTCTAAAAATGACTTTTTCGTTTTTACCCGAAAAAAAATAAAAGTAGAGTAATCAGATATTTACTTAGATTCGTTTGTAAAGATGCTAATGCATTCTTTATATGATACTTAACCGTATTGACAGAGATGCCTAACTCTTGAGAAATTTCTTCGTATGATTTTCCTTCAAAACGGCTTTTATCGAACACGCGACGACATTCGTTCGGCAATTTATCAATGGCTTTATATATTTCCTCTTCCAGTTCACGCTCCAGCAATGTCCCCAACGGATGCGAATCGGATATCGTCATTTTATCGTCTGTTATCTCATCGGGCATCAGAGATGAAAACGCAATCTCGCGCTTTTCCCATTCTGAATTAAGATAGTTGATACAACGATTACGGACGGCTCTCAACAAATAGCTACGGATGGAAACGGAAATCTCCAGCGTTTCACGAATCTCCCATAAATGAAAAATAGTATCTCCGACGATGGTTTCCGCGAGGAATTGATCTTTTACATAGCCATTCGCGACATGACACAACAGGGCATAGTGACGGTCATAGATGTATTGATAGGCATCTTCATTGCCTGTCTTCAACTGCTCCACGATTAAAGTTTCAGTATGCTCCATGAATGTATTAGTCAAGTTAACGGCACAAATTTAGAGAAATTGCAGCAGACTACCTAATATCCATATTAATATCTTCAAGGACATCACAACCCCAAAAAATATAAAAAAACTTCTCTCACTGATTTACGAAATATAGAATAAAAAGTTATTTTTGCACCGTTTTTTAATTTTATCTTAAACTAGTATTATGTACAAGATTTTTCACGGCTTTCATCTAGTGGAAGCTTATCAGGATTTAAAGAAAGCCAAACGGTTGCAAAAATCAGACAGTGGCCAGATGTATAAAGTTAACCGTAGCTATTACCCTTTCACTTATTTTATGGCTCCTCCCAATTGACACATTTGGTATAGAAGGGTTAACCGTTATAGAACAAAGACTTATTTCTATCTTTATTTTTGCCACACTTATGTGGGTATTCGAGGCTGTCCCTGCATGGACCACTTCCGTATTGATTGTCGTTTTATTGTTACTCACCGTTTCCGACAGCAGTTTATGGTTCCTTACTCAAGGGATCTCAACAGAAGAATTAGGACAGACAGTTAAATATAAGTCCATTATGCACTGCTTTGCCGATCCTATCATTATGTTATTTATTGGTGGGTTCATACTTGCCATCGCAGCAACCAAAAGCGGATTGGACGTATTGTTGGCACGCGTCATGCTAAGACCCTTCGGAACACAATCACGCTATGTACTATTAGGATTCATTCTTGTTACGGCTGTATTCTCAATGTTCCTCAGCAATACGGCTACAGCTGCCATGATGCTCACTTTCCTAACTCCTGTATTAAAAGTACTTCCGGCAGACGGTAAAGGAAAAATAGGTCTGGCTATGGCTATTCCTGTAGCTGCTAATGTAGGCGGCATGGGAACTCCTATCGGCACACCGCCCAACGCAATTGCCTTAAAATACCTGAATGATCCGGAGGGACTGAACCTGAATATCGGTTTCGGAGAATGGATGAGTTTTATGTTACCCTATACTATTATTGTATTGTTTATCGCTTGGTTTATACTTTTACGATTGTTTCCCTTTAAACAAAAAAATATTGAATTACAAATTGAAGGTGAAGCCAAAAAAGACTGGCGTTCCATTGTGGTTTATATCACTTTTGCTATCACAGTCATACTTTGGATGTTTGACAAGGTAACGGGAGTAAACTCTAATGTAGTAGCTATGATTCCGGTAGCCGTTTTCTGTATAACGGGAGTCATCACCAAACGCGATCTGGAAGAAATCAGTTGGAGCGTACTTTGGATGGTAGCCGGCGGCTTCGCCCTGGGCGTTGCTTTACAGGAAACCGGACTGGCGAAACATATGATTGAAGCTATCCCATTCAACACATGGCCTCCTGTATTAATGATTGTCGGCTCCGGACTTATTTGTTATGCTATGGCTAATTTCATCTCACATACAGCTACGGCAGCATTGCTCGTCCCCATCCTAGCCATTGCAGGAAGCAGCATGCGTGAGAACCTATCTTCCTTAGGTGGAGTAGAGACTTTATTGATCGGAGTGGCAATCGGTTCATCATTAGCAATGATATTGCCTATCAGTACTCCTCCCAACGCATTGGCACATGCCACAGGCATGATTCAGCAAAAGGATATGGAAAAAGTCGGAATAATCATGGGAATCATCGGACTGATATTGGGATATACCATGTTGATCATCCTTGGTTCCAACAAATTATTATAAAAAATACTCTTTCCATACAAATAAGCCCTGTGAGAAGCAATCATTCTTACAGGGCTTTTTTGCTAATCAGTCTTACTTGGAAGCTTAACTGCCGGAGAAGATCCTGTCTTTTCCGACTCTCCATACTTGCTCGGACTTACACCATAATATTTTTTAAATACCTCACGGAAATATTTCGCATCCGAGAACCCGACCATATCGGTAATTTCCGCTATTGTATATTCGCCCTGCTTTAGCAATTGTGCAGCATGTTGCAAACGTATCATCCGGATATAATCGGCTGGTGCATAACCTGTCAAGACCTTTAATTTATTAAAGAAACTCGTACGACTCATGTGATGGCGACTACTAAGCATTTCTACATTAAAATCCGGATCCCCCATGTTCTTCTCTATACATTCCTTGACCGAAGCTATAAATTTCCAGTCCAGAGTATTAGTACAATTAACCGGAAACTCTGTTCTTCCTCTTCGATACTATTATAAACCTGACGGAGCAAAGCACGATTCGCCAGTAAATTCTTAATCGTTGCCTTGAGTATTCCTACACTGAAAGGCTTAGTGATATAAGCATCCGCTCCGATTTCCAGCCCTTCGAGCATATTCTTCTCATCTCCCAGTGCTGTCAGCAAAACGACCGGAATATGAGACATCTCAAGATCCCCTTTTATCGCTGAACAAAGTTCATCTCCGCTCATTTCAGGCATCATTATATCGGATATAACAAGATCCGGATTAAATTCCCTGATTATGATAAGTGCATCCTTCCCATTCGGACAAGCCTGAATATTATAACTCGTCTTCAGCATATCCACCAGATAATTACGCAAATCATCATTATCCTCCACTATCAGGATACGTTGTAAGGAACTGTTTATCTGGGATATCTCCATAGCCGGCAAATCAGAAATACTACCCGATATGATAGTCTCCGGACGTTCATCCGGCAGCTTGGGAGAAATAAATTTAGCTTTATGAAGATGGCTATTTCCTTTCGGGAAAGTAACTCGTACACAAGTGCCTTGTTGTTCATTGCTCTGAATCTGAATCTTGCCTTTATGTAATTTGACTAGTTTGTATACCAACATCAGCCCTATTCCGCTACCTGTCACTTTTAGATTGACAACATTACTTCCTCAAAATCAACAGTATCTCTGTATGAGCAACTTGCGTACACGTGTTGCAATTATATCGCAAATCCGAAAATAAGCATCCATAAGCAACCACAGCTCTTGACTGCAAAAATATAAAATTTTCCAATAAATATCGTGATATAAACGCATAATAATCAAAAGTATGGCACGAATTTAACAGAATCTCCACTTTTATCCTTACCTTTGTACATGATATTGGGGAACTATACCCTAACAATTATAAGGAAACGATGCAAATTCAAAACAATACATTGATAGCGGAATGCTCAGCTTACGATTTCAAGGAAATGTTGGAACGTAAGAAAGTGAAGTCATGGCTCAAATCCGTGTCGCTTTTGCCAATACAGAAGGTGGCAGTCTGTTCTATGGAGTGAACGATGATGGAGTGATTGTAGGTTTGGAGAATCCACAATCCGATGCTGATTTTATCAGTGAAATGATGAAGGCACGACTTGACCTGTGCCGGAAGTTCAGCTTATTCCGATAGAACACGAAGGGCATACCCTGCTTGAAGTGAAAGTAAAGGCAGGAACGCTTACACCTTATTACTATTATCAGGATGGGACACGTACCGCATATGTACGAGTTGGCAATGAAAGTGTAGAATGCAACTCCCAACAATTACTTTCGTTGGTATTAAAAGGCACGCACATGACATGGGATTCTCTTCCTACCCAAGTGGATGCCGGCAAACATTCTTTCATCATCCTTGCCAATACTTTCCGTGAGCAAACCCATCAAGAATGGAACGACAAGTATCTGGAATCATTCGGACTAGTAACTCCTGACGGCAAACTGACCAATGCAGGATTGCTGTTTGTGGATAATTGCACGGTATTTCAATCGCGTATTTTCTGCACCCGTTGGACTGGACTCTATAAGGATGATGCCATCAGTTCCGTAGAACATCGGGCTAACCTTGTGCTGCTCTTAAAATATGGTATGGATTTCATCAAAAACTATACCATGAGCGGCTGGGTGAAGATGCCAAACTATCGCCTTAACCTCCCCGACTATTCCGACCGTGCCATCTTTGAAGGACTGGTAAACCACCTTATCCATAGAGATTATACTATAATGGGCGGTGAAGTACATATCGACATTTATGATGACCGCGTAGAACTGGTATCACCTGGTGCTATGCTTGACGGTACACAAATTCAAGACCGTGACATATACAAAGTGCCGTCCATGCGTCGTAATCCTGTCATTGCAGATGTGTTCACACAGTTGGATTATATGGAGAAACGTGGTTCCGGTTTACGCAAAATGCGAGAGCTTACAGAGAAATTACCTAATTTCTTGCAAGGCAAAGAACCGCAATATCAAACGGAAGCGACCTCTTTCTACACCACGTTCTATAATTTGAACTGGAACGAAAGCGGAAGAATACCTGTAGAGGAAGTAGCCAACAGGGTAAATAGTACCCTCGAAAAGTACCCTGTAAACGAAGAAAGTTCGGTCGAAAAGTTCGGTGTAAACACAAAAGAGTTCGGTGTAAATGAAGAAAGTTCGGTCGAAAAGTTCGGTGTAAATGCGGATAAGTTCGGAGATACATCGGAAACACAGAAGAAAGTCAGTAAAACTGCACAAAAGATAATCGACCTCGTTATTTCAGATCCTTCAATCACAGCTGATAATATGGCCAACAAGATTGGTGTAACTAAACGCGCTATAGAGAAAAATATCAAGAGCCTTAGGGGTATGGGAATTTTGGTTCACGAAGGTTCAGACAAGGCTGGTTATTGGCGCATTATTGTTAAACCATAAACAGAACAACAAACCTATGGAGACCTCTTTCATACCACTCTTTGCAATCATAGCCGTTTTGATTATCGCCTTTTTGTTTGCCTCTTTGCCACAGGTAAACCATAAAACGCGATACCGAGTGCTTTATGCAATAGCCATTATCATGCTATTAGCTGTTATCCCTATTAGTGAATATATGGCTGGTGGCATACAAAACTCAAGTAACAATTATCTGCTTGTCCTAATATTCGATATTGCAGTAGGATATTTCTGTATGTACATTGCTGCTTTGCTAAAATTCAACGTTCTTAAACGAAAGAACCAAGCATTAGAAAACGCCTTGACAGAAAAGCAACAAGAAAATGTAGCAATCCTATTGGAGCATCAAAACGAAAAACAACAAGCACTCCGGCAAAGAGAGCTTGAATGGTTAGCTGGGAAAATAAAGATGTTTACCGAAGAAGAACAGGAAGCTATTCTTGCCAGTGCTCTATCATTGCTGAACATGACTTGATAGTTGCTCCCTCAATAAGCATACAACCTAAAGAAACATGTAGTCAGCAAGAACTAATGTACTTTGTCTGCTCTGCTTTTTACAATATGGATAAAAGTCGTAGTGAAGTTGTGGGTTTCTTATATAAAGTTTTTCCTCTCTATTTTCCAGCAGGAGAAAGTGCATTGCTAAAAAGATGCCGGGATTGGAAAAAGTAAAAGAGAGGAGAGAGAAAGAATGTAATTAGCGCATATTTTCAAACCATAGAATAGAATTAAAATGAATAATACACTTATAGATAATTCCATAGAAGCACTTTCAATGACAACAACATTGAGAAAATGCTTAGCCATTGATGGTATTAAAACAGTTAGTATTGCCACAGGCTATTGGGATATTCCCGGTTTAGCTATACTACAAGAAAATTTGAGGTCTTTCATTGAAAAAGAAGGAACAACGCTTCGTTTACTTATAGGAAAAGACCCTTATATATACGTAAATCAATTAAAGTCACCTAAATATAAAGATGCAAATTATCCGCTGGACTTCATAAAAACTGATATCCACGAACTTAATGTTACTGAGGAATATAAAGATGCTATACGTCTGCTTCTTGATTATTGTACGGAAAACAATGATTCAAAGATTCAGATTCGTGTATTTCGAAAAAATGAAAATGACGAAACTCAATTTTTACATTCTAAGTGTTACATCTTTGACGGAAAGTCAAACGGCATTGGTATTGGTATCGTGGGTAGTACAAATTTTACACAAAAAGGATTACAAGGTAACGCTGAATTAAACTATATTGAAACAGCTCCAAATCAAGTGTTATCGCTTGATGAAATACCTGGTAATAAATCTCATTTGATATGGTTTAATGAAAAATGGGAAATATCTGAACCTTGGAACAAACAATTCTTAGAACAAATCCTTAAATCTGCACCTATAACAGATGACGTGGAAAAAGAACGCAAAAGTGAACAACAATCATTCACTCCATACGAACTATATATCAAATTGCTACAAATTAAGTTTGGTGACATTGTAGACAAATCACTCGGACAACAGATAGAAACTTATCTGCCAGCGAACATCCACAAACTGGAATATCAAATAGAAGCTGTTAAGAGGTGTATCGGCATTATGCACGAACATGGTGGCTTTATGTTGGCAGATGTGGTGGGACTTGGCAAGACGATTATTGGTACGCTCATCATCAAGCGTTTCTTGTCCGTACCAGAAGACGATGGACGAGAACGTAAAGTATTGGTCATTACTCCTCCTGCCATTCAATCGGGTTGGAAGAAGACTATAGCCATGTTCGACAAAAATTCTGACGAGAAGATTGCGCCATACATTGACTTCATTACAACTGGACGCATCGGAAATGTTGCCGAAGATGAGAGCTGCGAAGATGACGATGACGACAGCCGCGATTCTGGCGATTTTGGTGGAACACTCCAAGAAAAGAATTATGGCTTTATTGTCATTGACGAAAGCCATAAGTTCCGCAACAGTGCCACATTGATGTACCAGTCTCTTGATGAACTGATACAGAAGATTTGTTCTAATACAGGGGTATATCCATACGTGGGTCTTCTTTCTGCCACACCGCAGAACAACCGACCAAACGACTTGAAGAATCAGATTTACCTTTTTGAGAGAAACCACAATGACAGTACATTGAAGAAGGCTGAAAGTGGTAATATCGAAAGGTTCTTTGCAGATGTCAACCGAGAATATGAATTGCTGATAGATAGAAGCAACGACATACCAGCAGATGAGCGCCGCCAACGCTTGGATGCCGTGTCAAAGAGACTGCGTGATTGCGTGTTAAGTGATATTCTAGAACGCCGAACAAGGACTGACGTTGAGAAATATTACAAGGATGATATGGAATCACAAGGCTTGATATTTCCAAAAATTGTTGGACCTAACAATCTTGAATACATCATGGATGACGAGTTGGCTCAACTGTTCTCTGATACTATGACAATCATTGCTCCAACGGAGGCAGAAAAGTTGCAGACTGACGAGTGGCTAAAATATTTCCGCTATCGTGCCATTGAATATTTTACTGACCCTGCCAACGAAAGAAAACATACAGGTCGAGGCAATCGTGGTGTCAACGACGTTGCCAAGCAGCTTGCAACCATCATGCAGATTCTTCTTGTGAAGCGTCTTGAAAGTTCGTTCACTGCTTTCACCCAATCCCTGTTGAACCTGCGACGTTACACAGAGAACATGATTAAGATGTGGGAGAACGACACAATTTTCGTTTGTCCGCAAATTGACGTGAACAAAGAACTTGACTATGAAGCCAAAACATTGAAACGTGGTAAACGTGTTTCGTTTAATGATTGTGTAGAAGACATCAGAGCCAAGATAACAAAATTGACGGAACAAGGGCGTAACGAGAAGGGACAGAATGCAGAATATAACCGCAAAGACTTCAAGGAGGAATACTATATCCAACTGAAAGAAGACTTCCGACTCATTCTAATCTCTATGATCGATGGGCGAAAAACCCACAAGACCCGAAATTGATGCTTTCAAAGAGAACATCAAGCCAGAATTGTTTAATCCACAAAAGAATACCTCTGGAAAATTGGTTATCTTCTCGGAAGCTATAAACACGGTACAATCGCTTGCGAGAGCGGTAAAGGCAAAGGGCTATAAGGCACTTGTCATTACTGCTGCCAATCGTGATGAGATGGAACATACGATTGAGGAAAATTTCGATGCCAATTACGAAGGTGTCTGGAAGGATGACTACAATGTTATCATTACAACAGAGGTCTTGGCTGAAGGTGTGAACCTCCACCGTGCCAATGTTATTCTGAACTATGATACTCCTTGGAACTCCACTCGCCTGATGCAGCGCATAGGTCGTGTAAACCGTATCGGCAGTAAAGAGCCTTTTGTCTATGTCTATAACTTCATGCCAAGTGCAGAAGGCGATGCGCAGATTCAGTTGGTTCGCAAGGCACATACCAAGTTACAATCCTTCCATGTCCTGTTTGGTGAAGACAGTAAGATTTTCTCGGAAGAGGAAAGTGTGGTACATTACGATATTGCCAAAGCTGTTGACGGTGAAGAATCACCTTTGCAGAAGTATGTATATGAACTGAAACAATACAAGGATACTCACCCTGAACGTTATCTGCAAATAGAACAAGCTGATAAAGACTGGCAGATAGCACAGGCTGCAAGTGGAACGGCATATTTCATAGTAAAAGCACCACACTCTGCAAGGCTTGCAATTAGAATACGTACAGAAGCCGAGGGTCTGTATAACGCCAAAATAATTTCTTTGCTTGAACTGCTTGAAGATATGCGTGTGAAAGAAAATGCCAAACGTGTTCCATTACCAGATAACTGGCGACAGCTTTCGGCAGAAGCCATAAAGACTTATAACCAATACTTTGTCCGCATCAACAAGTCAAGGGCTGGTGACAAGGCTACGGCTGCAAAAGAAATGTTGGTGAAAATTAACAACACACCTAGTTTATCACTACAATCCAAGATTTTGCTGAAAAATGCTCGTAAGTTTATTGACCGAGGAAGTTTTGATATTATCAAAAAGTATTGGCTATTGGTCAAGAATTAGAAGAGCGGGGGTTACGTCTCTTTGCCATAGAGCAACAAGATATAGACGAGATTCTGGAGCGAGAAATCGGCAAACTCGTAGCCCATGTGGAAAGTAAACAAGGCGAAGCATCTATTGTATTAGGAACCATCAAGTAAACAAATACCCCCATGAATAAGGAGTCATTAAAAGAATATTTAAGCAGCCGATATCAAGGCTGGAGTTCGTTCCTCAACAATGTTATTTTTCCCATTTTCGGTGAAGATGACTTTGAGGATGGTTTTGAAACAGAGCTTTTGGAGAGTCAGCCCGAACGAAGACAACTGGCAGAAGCGACGGGAATACGCAGCATCAAGCAAGTTGGAATGATGTATGTTGGCGTTGAACCTTTACAGATTTTCGATGTGACAGTCAGCGACCGGGTTATGATGGAGCATAACCGTGTGAACATCCAGCGGCTCATCCGTGCTGTCATGGATCAATTCTCTTGTGCCTTCATGCTGTTCCATTACGAGGATGATACTCGTTGGGATTGGCGTTTCACCTATTGCCGAAAGAGTGGCAACAAAGAAGAATCCACCGACAGCAAACGCTATACGTTCCTGCTGGGGCCTGGTCAGTCATGCCGCACGGCAACTGACAACTTCATAGCTCTATACGACAAAAGGAATTCTCTTGAAATTAAAGACATCGAAAATGCATTCAACGTTGAAGCTCTTTCTAAAGAGTTCTTTGGGAAGTACAAGGCTCAATACGAAGCTTTTGTCAATTACATGGTTGACCCTACAAACGGAATGCGTCAACACTTCATTGATACAGGCTTTGACCATACGGGTATGGCTGCTGACAAAATTCGTGACCGTGAGGAAAAACCCATTCGTGACTATGTGAAGAAACTTCTTGGACGCATTGTGTTCCTGCACTTCCTCCAAAAGAAAGGCTGGCTTGGCGTTCCTGCAAGCAAGGAATGGGGCGAAGGCGATCGTGATTTCATGCTGAATATTTTCAAGAATGCAAATGAACGTCAAAAGGAAAACTTTCTTGATGACATATTAGAAGACTTGTTTACAGAAGGTTTAGACCGTAACCGTTCAGATCAGGGCGACCTTTACGACACAAAAGTAGAAGGCTTCCGCAACTGTCGTATTCCATATTTGAACGGCGGTCTGTTTGAACGTGACATTCTTGACAAGAAGCCCAGTCATTTTCCTGCCAGCTATTTTAATGGCCTGCTGACAATGCTCTCGCAGTACAACTTTACCATCGATGAAAATGACCCAAACGATGCAGAAGTGGGCGTTGACCCAGAAATGCTTGGACGCATCTTTGAAAACCTGCTGGAGGACAACAAGGATAAGGTGCATTCTATACGCCGAAAGAGATTGTGCAGTACATGTGCCGAGAAAGCTTGATAGCATATCTGCAAACAGACATGAGGGAAGAAGACAAGGAGTGTATACGTCAGTTTGTGACAACTCACGATGCATCCCAGCTGGGCGAATTAAAGGAATACATTGATCAGAAACTGTACGATGTGAAGATATGCGACCCTGCAATTGGCTCTGGTGCTTTTCCAATGGGATTGCTGCGCGAACTGTTCTTCTGCCGTTCTGCTATTGAGCCAAACATTGTAGAGAATGCAGCTAACATTAAACGTCACATTATCCAAAACAACATTTATGGTGTTGACATTGAACGTGGAGCAGTGGATATAGCCCGACTTCGTTTCTGGCTCTCACTGATTGTTGACGAAAAGTCACCAGAGGCTCTGCCTAACCTTGATTTCAAGATTATGCAGGGGAATTCCCTTCTGGAGCAATATAAGGGTGTTGACCTTTCAACGATGACAGAAAAGAAAATAGGAGCTGGTGAAAGTCTAACTTTCTTTGATAGCATGTTAGATGTTTATCGCAAAAATCTACGCGACAAACTTACTGAATATTACGCTTGCCCTGAACATGACAAGAAAATGCAGCTGAGAAAGGACATTGCAGATATTGTAAAGCAGGAACTCGTTGAGCAAGGTATTCATATTGATTTTGAAGATATGGACTTGTCTGCAAACAGTCAGTTCTTCCTCTGGCATACCTGGTTCCATGATGTTTTCTCACGACCCTCAAAAGAGGGCTTCGATATTGTCATTGGCAATCCACCGTACGTGCTAAAATTTCATCTATAGACAAAGCATGCTTCAAACATATATTTACATCTGCTCAAACTATACCTAATATACAAAAAGGATCTTTAGATACTTTTTCGCTTTTCATTGATTTAGGTTACCAAATATTACACACTAAAGGAAATGCAATCTTTATTGTTCCACTAAGTGTTACTGCTTCCGATGCAATGTCAGGACTTCATAGACTACTAATAAATCACTGTGACGAAATCTATGTCAGTTCATATGGAGACAGACCACGCCGTATATTTGAAAGTGCAGAACAACAAGTATCCATTATTAGTTTTAAAAAATCCAGCAACAAGGCCACAAGAATTATGACTACGCATATCAACAAACGCTATTCTGATGAATCTCTGTGGTTACTCTTAGATGACCTAAAGTTTGTAAATGCCCTTCATCATATTCGCAATGGGAGAATTCCAAAGATAGGCAATGAAATAGAATTAGGAATATTATGCAAATTAGAGCGTTGTGTCACAACAATAAAAGATGTGTATAAACGAGAAGGTTTACCTATTTATTACCGGAAGGCAGGTGTAGGTACTATAAAATAATAACTAAGATTCCTACTCATTCTTCTGCAGAAGGGGAATTGAAAGTCAGAGAAAAATATCAAAGTCTTGTAGGAGCAGCCTTGTCAAGTAACCTTTTCTATTGGTTTTGGCTGATACACTCAGATTGGCATAACCTACGATCATCCGAATTAGAAATGTTTCCTATCCCATTCGAATCATTTTCAGATGAAGAACTTGATAAAATAAATACTTTATATGATACTTATCTTAATGATTTATATTCAAAGAGCCAGACAACTAAAACGGGACTGAAATGTTTTTTTGCAAGACAATCTAAAATGCATATTGATGCAATTGATAAATTTATTGGAGAAAAATATGGTTTATCTGAGATTGAAATAAAATTTTTAATCAATTATGACTATCAATATCGAAATGCTGAATAAGCATTAATTCTGAAAGGAAAGATTATGATAATTGGAGGGATTATCCTCCAATTATCATTCATTCTCCAGCCAACCTAAATTCTAATTCGTAATTTTTGATAAAATCGGTTTCCTCCTGCGTCAATCCGTATAGCGGACAGATGTAGTCATCTATCTCATCAATGATGGCTTTGGAGCGTACAATTTTGTATTCCTTGAATGAATCAACATTATAGGTGGACTCTCCAGAAGTTATTCTGATATTAGCTTTTGCCTCTATGTCAGAAAGATAACGAGAATACAACTTGTCAAGATAGTCAATATCCTCAGCTGAGAGCTGTGGAACTGTGAAATTCTCTATCTCGTATGTCTTCCAATTTAAATTATCAGAAAAGATCTGATAGAACCAAAATGACAAACTGCTACTGAGTATGCAGCCAACAGCATCTGCGATTTTGGAATTAGCGAAATAGATAGTTCTCTCTGCTGATGAACCGGTACTATAATTTGTTACGACTTTGAAATATCGCCCTCCTGCAAACCTATATATGATTGGACTCCCTGAAGTCTTGATAAGAGATCCTAACTTTGTATAGTTGAAGAGTTTGTTTAAGATGGTTTTCTCTATTTCAGAACCTATCTTTGGAATACGACCATAAAGTGTTTGCCCTTTCACATCAACAAATTGCAAATTATCAATGAGCCTTTGTAATTCAAACTCATTCCCTCTTCTGTGCATCTTGGTTGAGAAAAGATACTGACATGGCGTTTCAGTCTTCTTAAAAAGAAGTATCGAAGTGTTTACTACAGCGTTCTCAAAAACAGGCTTAGGACGTACTGCATACGATGATATGTATATGGTATCACAGTTTCCCATCAAAAGACGGTGTACGCCTGTTAGGGAATCACTTGATGTCAAGGATATTGGAACGATATAGGCAAAACTCCCATTCTTCCTAAGCAGATTGTATCCCAATTCTATGAATAGTGTATATGTATCAAGAGACCCCTTCTGTAATCCTCGGATGCTATTTGCCGTCACATAGGTATTCTTATAATACCTCTTTGTTTGGTTGTCGTATTTCGCTCCGTACGGTGGATTGCCAATGACAATATCGAAGCCCTTTTTTGAGGGTCGCTTCTGTAGTACATAGAAATCAATGATAGATACCATACTCTTCCCATCCTTCTTGTTGACAGTTTATAGGCAAATGAAGCCCCGTATAAACGAGATAACGATATAATGTAGTTTTTGATACTTTCAATCTTTTAGATATAACTGTTTTTTCTGTTCCTTTAGCCAATTCTTTTACAATATAATCGTGCTTGTTGGCACATTTGGGATTAAGTCTACAACGAAAGCCACGACAATGTCCGAGCATTGCCCCTTCTGCTTTTTTTCTCGCTAACGCCTCTTTTGTACGTTGACTGATAAGATTGCGTTCAATCTCAGCTGACAATCCGAAAGCAAAGGCAAGGACTTTACTTTGTATATCTTCCCCAAGTCTATAGTTATCTTTAATTGTCCATACCTTACATTCTTTTGTCATACAGATATTCAAGATTTCCATAATCATAAAAAGATTGCGTCCAAGACGTGAAAGCTCACTACAGATGATAATATCATCTTTGCGTACTTTACGCAGTAAACGTCCAAGCTGTCGTTTTGTGTAATTTTTCGTTCCACTAATAGTTTCTTCAATCCAATCGCCAATTGTCAACTCATTATTATTACAGAAATTACTTATCTCAAAACGTTGGTTTTCTACAGTTTGTTTGTCACTGCTTACTCTAATGTATCCGTAAATCATAACTCTTAAAATTATATTAATATACACCAATATAAAAAATTCCTTCACAATTGATTAAAATGTAAAGGGATAAATTGGAGCAAACAGTATATACGTAGAAGCATATACTAATTTTCCCCTTTTATTGCTATCTGCTTTTCTATCAAGTTCTGATTCTGTTCCTTCACTGCCCTATACATAGAATAATACGCAAAGCTCTCTTCCTTATACTTCATACTACTAACAGAAACAGCAACGGCCCATATCATAATAACGACAATGAAGACCATGACATATCGTAGCTTAATATGATAGCCATATATAAACAACCCACTGATATTAGGTGGAATAACGGTTACAGGGCTTTTCAATTCATTGATTTTTGCTAATATCTCATCCTGCCGTTTCAATATACATCGGGTATTAGTTTCGATAGTTATACGATTCTGATTGTAATCGCAAACGTGCCGATAAAGATATTCAAGAAGTTTGGACTTCTGCTTGAATAAATCAATGAGTTTCGGAAACCATAGCGAAAACGGCAATGTGTTAGGCTGCTGTTGCCAGATATGTTTCTTGATCACAGACAAGGCTTCATTCCAGCAAGTACAGAAACTTTTGGCAATTCCAGTATAAATGGTCTTTTCATCAAATTCCACTTTTACAGATTGTTCCGATTTAGAAACAGTGACATTCTGTTTTTCAATACACTCTTTCAGTTCACTGATACTTTGGCGCAAATTTGCAAGATTTGCAGCTATTACATCTTCTTTCATTATCTTCTACGTTTTGAAGGTTTATAAAAAGGTTCGCTTCTTTGGTTATCCTTGTCTTTATCATCCCGCCCGCCTTGTTCATTGTTGGTTCCTCCACCTCCACCGGGAGTTATGACTTGATGGGGTTGAATAATCAGTTCCGCAGCTACATCACCCAACATAGTGCAAAGGTTGTTGAAGCTCAAATCACGGTCAAGTTTAGAACCAGCAATGCTAAATTCATCCATACAAAAGGATATACCACGAATTTTATCAGAGTTCTCAGCATGATTAAAACGCATATCTATGCCCTGACCTTTGAGCGTACTAATAAAGTCATTCCAAGAACGAGAATTTACCTGCGCATCAAGAACTGAAGAACGAAGATTATACTTCCGTAATTGGTGAGGACGCAAACGACTTTTATTTCTGGCTTTACTATTTTTAGGGGCAAAGTAAAATCCATACTCTTTAGTCAAAGCACGACAAACTTTTGCATTGCATATTCTTTCATTGCTGTCAGAAATAAGATTGCCTTCATTGTCTATCCGATTGAATACCAAATGGCAATGAGGATGTTTCGTATCGTGATGCCGGGCTATGATATATTGAGTATTACGAATCCCCATTTGTTCCATCCATTTCTTGGCAATCTCCACCATCAGCGCATCTCCTTCTTCATTATCGGGAAAACGGCTAATGTCTTGCGAAGAAAAAGCAAGTGATACGTGTTTCACCGGACTTTTTACTTTCGGGCGCATGGATGCTTGTATCTGAAAAAATCAGCGATGGCTTTATTACTAATGGTGCAGACTCCTTCGTGTGCCAAAAGTGTGGCACTCTTTTTCTTGTTCTTTTGGTCATTGGCGTAATTCACTATTCCTCCAAAATCGGTTCTTGTTTTAATCTTTGCTATCATGGCAGTTGTTCTTCACTTGGGTGATGATTCTATTGACTTCTGATATGATTGAGAAGCATTGTTGCTTGACAGCTTCCAAACCATAAGTGTGCATCTGGTGGGCAATCTGATTGACATTATTGGCGATACCGGAAAGGTCACGAATAGCCGATACCATTTCAGGACTGATGCGTTGACAGACTTGACAATCCATTGCAGCCTGATGGCAAAATTCATTGACAGACAATCCAGCCTGCTCCGCTTTGGATTGGATATAAATGTAGTCGTTCTCGGTAAACATTACCCGAAAACATTTCGTGCGTTTCTGATAACTCGCCAACTTAGGGCGACCACCAAGTTTCTTATCCTTCATACTTATCTAAACTTTTATGTTCATAAATTGATTTTTTGAGAGTGGCTGTTCTATCCGCTTGCCGCATAGGTTTTAGTGACACTAAAACACAAACTTGCCACTCAAAAAATCTTCCTATATTTCCCTTGTTCTATTCGGCTTAGTTTGCCATCTTTGATAAAGGCTTCTATCCACTTGTTTGCCGTACTTCCATTCTCGCCCAAAGTTAAAACCGCCGCATCATAATCTTTCTTTGTGAAAGTGTCAGGCAACATATTATAAAGGGTGTTCCTTCGTGCATAAACGCCTGTCTCTTGCGAAACGGTATTGAATCGTTTAGACTGATTTCCTGACAAATTCTGATAAATGAATACGGCATGATAAAGCAGGGTGTCGCAAATACTCATGGCTACGGAATAGTCAAACTCATGGCAAACCAATTGTACAGTCTCGTCAGAAGAAGATTTGTGAATCACATTATCCAAATGTCGGACAACGGTCAACACCATCATTATACGATAAGCAATCAGTCCCATCCGTCTGACTACTCCTTGCATCTTGTTATCCACTTCGTCACAACATTCCTCATTCACCCGACTGAGATATTCAATAAAGTGTTCCTGTAAATCAGAGGGAAGAGAAAAGGAATAATTACCCTGCCGTACAAAATTCTCATGTAAATGGCAGAATTTATCTCCCAACAGTTTGAACATGGCATTCTTGGATTGGGAAATGTCGCTTGTGGCAAACACATTTCTTATACCTCGTTTGAAGCGGATAATATAGAAACAAAAGCGACTCATCAATCCGTTCTCTGCATCAGGTATCAATCTTCTTACCTGTTCTGGAGTTCCAGCCAAAGCTACCGATACTCTCGGATTGGCTACTTCACAATACTCTCTATCCTTACGCCTACTCAAACTTACCAATTCATGATGGAATGCCTTTCGCAACACATCGGAGTAATTGCCGTAGTCCGATTTCAAAGTCTGACTTAACGTGTCGCCCTCCGATTCAAACAGCAGCCCGATTCCGTCATTATCTCCTAATATCTTCAAGAAAGAGCTTGCGCTACTATTGGCTGGAATCACGAGCATACGCATGGGCGGTTCAGTTGGCATAGCCATTCCATCGGTTTTCTTACCTTTAATATATGTGTTCATTGCTTCTTTATATTCCTGTTCCAATCGTTTGGAAAGTTCATGCAAATGGCGGTTGATGGGGGCTACCAATTCACGGCATAGAGTCAATGCTCCTTTTCCCATACCGGCATCCGCTACAACAAACAGATAGAGGTTGGGATAAACAATGCGTTCATCGTACACGCCACAAACATTATGAAAGCATACCGACAAACACACAATAGCCCCGATTAATATCGTATCACGGTCATCTACCGAAATGGAATTATTGACAACCTCATTTAGAAAAGGAGGAAGATGCTCAAACACACATTCAGGAAATGTAGGAAGTTCTTCTTCTGATTTTATCCATTTACCCGTTTTACCATTTTGGATATTTGGCAAAATGGATAAATGCTCTTTGAAGAACGGAGCCAATGAGATTCCAGCTTGATTTGCCAAATGGAAGAAAGAACGGATAGTAATGCCTTGCCCTTTGGAGTGCAGACAATGCGTGTATTGTTTATCCGTTTCTTCCTTTTGATAGGTAGGGTAAAACCTGCTGATGCGGTGGTAATACTCCCGCCCGTTCTCTCCCAATCCATCCACAAGCGCAAAGCCCAACTCCACCCAATCTTTATAATGAGGGCTATATCAATGGCACACTGTTCTATCTCCCGAACAACACTTTCCACATCATCCTCCACCTTATTATATATAGGGGCAATACTTGGTGTATGTGCCTGTTGTATTTCAGAAGGGACATTCTCCCAATCTTGGGCGAAATATTTCTTCGATCATCATCTTGTATTTAGGGTTAATATATGCTTGTGGGTCGTAGGGTAAGAAGCATGAACGAGCCACATCACTGCCGGACATATCCACCAATGGCAAACCTGTCGCTTTGATACAGTTGGTAACAGCCTTGAAGTACCGGGAATGTTCCCAGCCTTTCAAATCAACAGGTATTATCCACTTCAATCCATTACCGGATGGACTGACAAATAACAGTTCTGTATCAAAATACTCATGGTTAAGTAATTGTTGCTTTAACCTCCCTATGTTATCCACATGATCGAAATCCAAACACATCAATCCTGAGTGCATAATCAGTTCCTTTTCATTCCGTTTTCGGAATAATCCCGAAAAAGTACAATAGTCAAAATGGGTGGCTTTGTACCTTTTGGCTTCGGGAGAGGACTGCATCTGCCGCAGGTTCTCGGTTTGTGGTTGGGCATAATGTCCGATGACATAACGATACACATCCACAATACCTATAGCCCTCATCGGTTCGATGTTTTGAATGGGCTTGCGAAAGAATGAAAAGCAATAGTCGGTCGTTTCCATCATCTGATAATCTTTTAGATTCGACAAATCGTCTGGCTTCTTCCATTAAGTCATCTTGGGTCTTGTGCGATTTGTTCTTCAGCCAATCGTCAATCTCTGATTGCAGGAAAGCCAAAGCCTTGTTTATTTTATGTACGGGAATCTGTTTGGTTGACACCCATCCATAAACCGTTTGTTTGGCAGGATGTGATGGCAGATAAGCGCAAAGCTCATCTATATCCATCCACTTGGGTGAGTTACTTGCCTGTTTATGCTGCAAGGCATTCACTTTAGATTGCAGTACTTCTACGGACTCAATCAGGTAGGACAACGCATTCGGCATTTCCTCCAATGAATTTACTTTATAGGCCATTTTTTCTTCGTATTAAAATTTATGCCACAAAAGTATAGGGATGCTTATAGGTGCTAAATAGGTGCTTGACCGCCACCAATCAACCGCTCATTTACCACTGACAGATTTAAGTTTCATTAATACGAAAATTTATTGGGCAACATAATAAAAGGGGAATAAACGACTGTTTGGACTAACACATTCTTTACTGAACACCTCTATACTACAAAATACCCCTCAAAAAGTTGATGCTTCATGAGGGGTAAACGGTGGTAAGTATATGATTGGTATTACATAAGTCGTTGGTGCTCAATGGTGGATATAACCACCACAACCTATAAATCCAAATTTTCTATATGCAGTGTATTGGCGGCTTTCTCTTTTTGTTCGTTTACGATATGCGTATAAATCTGCGTGGTTTTGACGTTAGTATGTCCCATCAAAGACTTGATGGTGTATATGTCAACGCCATTTTCCAGCAACAGCGAAGCATAGCTATGCCGCCCACAATGGAAGGTGATGTGCTTCTTGATACCGGATGCTTCTATCCAGACTTCAACGGGCGAGAAATCCAAGAGGCATCAGTCAATCCTTCAAAAACAAGTGCTTCATCATCGTCTGGACGTATGCCGCATAGTTGAAGTGCCTGTTGAATGACTGGCTTGTAATCGGGCCTTTTTGTCTTTTGCTGAATTACTACTGCTTGCCATGTACCTTTGCTTGTTTGCTGAATTTGTTTCCATTTCAAAGTTTGAATATCACTATGCCGCAATCCAGTGAGAATAGAGAACAAGAACGCACGTTTCAAAACATCATCCTTGCAAGGAGTATCAACCAACATTTGCACTTCATTCATGGTAAGCGCAACACGAGGCTTCTCTATGTTTGTTATTCCCTTTACTTTCGCGCTTATATCAACGGTCAGATATTCATCAATGAACGCCTGTTTCAGTCCGGCTTTAAGTATGGAAAAATAGGTTGATGCCGTGTTTTGTGAGATAGTACCTTTCTTATTCCCTCCCATTGGAGCACGGAGAAGGAACATCTTTATATCTTCAAGCAGTTTAACGGAAATCGCCTTGAATGGAATTGGTTGCCCTTGTGAATACATTTTCAATAATTCACCTACACGCCTCCAGTTGACTATAATCGAATCGGAACTATTGGGATGACGTGTGCTTATAATACGATTGAAATACTTGATAAAATCCTGTTCGCTCCGCTCATTCTGTGCAGCGATTTCGTTTTCCTTATCAGTGTATAGGATGGCACTATCGTATTCATGCTGCCGTAACTTCCGCACATTGTCGGCATAGATGCAAGCCTCTTGGTCTATCGTTGAACGGCATTGGATAATTCCATTCAAATCACGTTTAGGCTTATAGTTGAATGTTCCATCCGGCAAGATTCGTGCTATGGATGACTTATCCAAATGGGTGTGGATATAGTTCTGTTGATAGATTCCACCACACGGCTTGCCCGTTTAGAACCTCGCTTATACACTGGGTATGACTCTATAATCAGATACCACTCTTCTTTATAATTCGACCTTCTGAGTTTGACGGTCACTTTGGTATTGGGTAATGCTTTCTTCATAACGACTTATACAATTTATCAATTTCAGATTTGGGAACATAAACATAGTTACCGATTTGGCGTGTAGGAATAGAATGACGGCGCATGTGCTTAAACACACTGCTGTCATTGATATGGAACTTCTTTGCGATCTCTCCGATGGTGTAACAATCTTTGGGTTCAAAGGACAATGCCTCCTTTTTTCTCTTTCTACTCCCTGCCTTTGTTTTGAAGTGTTCATCCATATACTGCCGACTAAGGCGTATCAGACGCTGACCAAAATTGTATGACGGTATCAAGCCTTGCCGTATCATACGATAAAGAACGTCTTTACTAATTCCGTAAATCAGCATAGCTTCCTTTACGGTTAGATACCCCTTACTGGATGGTATTCGTCTAATCAGTGCTTGGCGTATCGCTTCTTTCTCTTTTGCGATTTGTCTTTTCTTATACGCCCTCTTGGAACAAGCAGGGCAACAATACTTCGACACTAATGTCGGAGGAGTAAAGATTTTACCGCACTCCTCGCAACTTCTTTGAATGATGTAATTTCCTCTTGGCATATTCTTCTCGTTTTTAAATGGTTTATATCAATTTAAGTTGTACCTTATCGCCAAATAAGACGTGTCGCAAACATGTCGCAAATAAGAGATAAAAAAGCCCATAGAAAACACATAGCAACCATGACCCCCATAAACGCAAAAAGCGTGCAACTCATTGAGCTGCACGCTTTTGCTTATTGTTTATTATCTGTATCCTTATCGGAATCATTTGACTACCTCTAAAACAGTTCCTGAACAATTTCTTCTGTTCGCACGAAGGAATACCAATCCCCGTATCTTTCACCTCAATGCTCCAGGTGCTTCCTTCCTCGCAGGCGGAAATGCAGACACTACCTTCTTCAGGTGTATACTTCAATGCATTCGACAAGATATTTTTCAGAATAGATCCCATCTTGTCACTATCAAACCACACATTCAGATAGTCAAAATTGCTTTCATAAACAAACCTGACATGTTTCATTTCAGCATATTTGCGAAAAGCGGCACAAACATCATTCATAAAAGTATTCAGCTCATACTCGGAAACATAAAGAGTGGATGAATAGACATCTATCCGTTCGAAATTTATCAAGTTAGTCGTCAGTTGAAGTAATGTATTCACATTCTTAAGAGCCATATTCATATGGGGTAACGCCTGTTCAGCCACCATACGATTTTCTACGACTTCCTCCAGTGGAGCTTTTATCAATGTAAGTGGTGTACGTATGTCATGAGCTGTATTAATAAAGAACCGTGTCTTCTCATCCGACACCTTCTTTTGTTTTTGTAACATGATGATACGGAATATGATAACCATAACAAGTATCAACAGGATTGCATAGCCTACCATAGCCCAAACACTGGCCCATGCCGGAGGCGTTATAACAATCTGAATATCTCTTGTCTCATAGGTCTTATACCTCTCTTCATTGGATATGGCACGAATCTGCAATGTATAACTGCCGGGAGGCAGATTTCTGACAAGAATCCGGTTATCCTGACTCGGACGGCTCCATTCTTTATGATAACCGTCAATTTTCCATGAATAAAAGAATGTTGGAAGGATAATCATAATTAATGGAAGCTACATCAAGGGAAAAAGTGTTTTGTCCGTAAGCTAGTTCCAGCCGGTCAGTTTCATTAATATCCTTCTTCAGTGGAGAACCGTTATCACCCGGATAAACAGGATGATAAGCGATCATAAAATCGCGCAATAACAGACGCGAATAATGCGGTTCCGGTATCTGTATATCTGTCGGAAATTTGACAGCACCGTCATTACCACCGAAAACAAGCGTACTTTTGTTGCAGGTTGTGGCAGAACCTGCATTAAAATTGACACTCATCAATCCTTGTTCCCGTGTCCAGTTACGAAAAGAATGTTCTTGAGGGGAATAGATGGTGATACCAGTCTCCGTACATCAGGAGGCTCTCATCCTGCCGGGGAAGAATTGTATAAATATTGTCGGAAATCAACGCACAGTTATCAGTACGATATTGATGCACAAACTTCTTCTTGTTAATGTCATAAACAAGAAGTCCCGCTCCACGGGTACCAATATACAAGATACCGTCTTCTCTTTGGTATAATGCACATATATAGGGAGATTCAACGGGCAGGTCAATATACCGGTACCTCCCAGATTCTTTATCAAGCAGATAAAGTCCCATTCGCGTACCAATCCACATCAGCCGGTCATCCTTCTCCTGAATGGTAGTAATAGAACTCACTCCCGGATACAAACGTACACTTTTAGTCTCAAGATTGACACGCTTCAGATGATAATATCCACCGGACCAGATATCACCTCCCGAATCTTTTTTAATATCATAAATATATTGGTCAGGACGTACTCCTGCTATAGCGGCAGGAGAAATATAACTTATCTTAAACCCTTTCTTCTTCTCTATCTTGTAAATACCTGATGTATAACCACCGGCCCACATTACACCGGGAGAGACTTCACACAGTGCTAAAAAAATGTGATTCTCATCATTTGGTACCGGATCAAAGGAACTAAAGAAGGAACGCCATTCTTTTGTATCAGTCTGATAGAAACTAATACCGTTACTGGTTGCAAACCAAAGGCACCGTCACTATCCTCCACCACATCGTGAACCTGATCGTTCACCAGTGACCGGGTATTACCAAGGGAATGTTTTATCAAATCATAACTTCCATAACGGTTGTTGCGGATGGTAATGCCGGTGGGATAATTGGCAAGCCAGATGCGGTCTTCTTCATCCACATAGACATCATTAATATTGTTTCCATTCATCCCGTTATAACTACTATAATCAGCTGTTATATAGGCTCACTTATGTATGTATTCACATCCAACTTATATACGCCTTTCCCTCCTGTAGCTACTAGAAGTTCATGAGCGTTTAAAGCTACGATCTGGTTAACCTCGACATTATTAGGTGATTGACAAGAGACGATTTTACCTGTTCCTCTCATGTCATATATAAGTATTCCCTCTTTGTAGTTTCCCACAAACAACTGTTTTGAAACAGCATGATAATAAAGTTCATGCACGGGCGCAGTGATACTCTCCACTGCTTCATCAGAAACCAACTTCAACTCTCCCCCTTCTATCCCGCACGGAACAGGCCGCCTCCCGTACCAATAAAGAAATGATTTCCATCCGTTTGTTCAATAGTAGCTATTTCACCATCAACCGGCATCGACATATGTGACGTCGTTCCGGTATGGGTATTATACCAGGTAATGCTATCTTTATAACATAGCCAAATACGGTCATTCTTGTCCAAATAACCGTAATTCAGAAACGCTTGCGACTTATTCCTGATCAGCTCCGGATGCACATAAGCCAGTTCAAACTTGTCATGTTGCGAATCATACCTAAAAATACGCCCTTTCTGCCCGATTACCCATAATACATTCTCGTTGTCCATATAAAGCCAATTCAAGGCAATCCGTGAATCCAACGTCATGTTATCGTCCGAAAAGTTGTAATGCTTGATATGTTTGCCATCATAACGGTCTATCCCTTCTTGAGTCAGAAACCACATATACCCCCGTCGGTCTTTTTGGATATGGTATATTTTCTGATTATTCAACCCGTCTTCCAGTCCTATGTACTTATAAATCTGTCCCTTGCTTACAGTACAATTAATGAGAAGAAGTATAAACAAAAAGAATCCTCTCATTTTTACAAAATTACTCATGTCTTTCACTAATATTCAAAAAATATTCTGCAAAAATATGAAAAAATTAACTAAAATGCAAGTCGAAAATGTATTCATATTTCAACTAATAATTAAAATCATTTTTCATATTTACAGCTTTTAGTTTGTTGAATATTCTAAAGAAGAGTCAGAATCCTCAGCAATTTTCGAAAAATATTAAGTTTTTCCCTTGACAAACTTGTCAAAGAACTCATTTTACTTATCGCCAAAGTCGCTTAAATACAAAAAAATATCAACAAAATATTCTTTTCGTTTTTCTCATGAAACAATTTTTCATCCTGCAAATGTGACAGCCATAAATTTTTGTCGTTACATTCTCTCCAATACCCATAAATCCGCTGATTGATTTTATGGGGTACATCAAGCACGAATCTGATAATCTTACGTCGCATATTCCTCGGGGGAGAAGAGAGAACAGTTTTTTCTGTTCCTCTACACTCCATCCGCAATACCCCGGACTAAAACGGTTAGTGTGATTACTGTCTCCGATTTCTTTTTTTAGGATTTCCTCCATATAGTCTCCTACACTTTCGACCAGGCATGTACCTATAGAATAAAGAATAAACAAAGAAACAGAATCGTCTTCCGCTTCAATCTCATTAACCAGATTTTCATATTCCTGTCCTACAGTTGCAACAAAAACAGCCATCTGCTTTGATTTTCTTAATGAACGTGCTATAACCTTTCCCGTCTCAAAAACAGTATTTTGAATACAAACTCTATCAGAAAGTATCTCGCAATCAAAAATCTGATAATAGAAATGCGGTGTAACAGTCTTTTCAACACGCTTCCAAATACTATTGACAAGTTCATTCACCGGATATTCCGGTACATTCCCAGCATATCCCATAACATCATATACCCCTTCAACAGAAAACTGGAGAGAAGAGCAAGAAATAACAGCATCGTCCATTTTAAGATGCCAACAGATTTTTAGCTAGTATAACGGCAGAATTGGCGTTGTCACTATACCCGTCCGCACCGATCTGTCTCGCAAATTCAGGTGTTGTAGGCGCACCACCAATCATTACCTTTACTTTTTCACGCACTCCCGATTCATTTAAGGCAGCAATAACTTCACGCATATAATTCATTGTTGTAGTCAATAGGGCGGACATACAGAGAATGTCGGCATGATATTCACATACTGCATCAACGAATTTTTTAGCGGAAACATCTGTGCCCAAGTTGATTACCTCAAACCCGCATCCCTCAAACATAGATGCTACAAGATTTTTGCCGATATCATGTAAGTCACCTTTTACAGTTCCAATAATTATTTTAGCGATTGGCCGACTATGGTTACCAGCTAATTGTGGTTTTAATAACTCTAAAGATCCCTTCATGCACGTGCGGCCATTAATAATTCCGGAACAAAGGCCCTACCTGCTTCAAAGCGGCTACCAATCTCTTCCATCGCTTTGACCATGTATTCGTTGATTACATATTGCGGATCAACGTTTTCTTCTATCGCTTCTTTCGTTATTGCTACTGCAACAGGTAATTTTCCTGTAAGAATTGCAGTATATAAATCATTTAAGTTTGCCATACTGATATTAGTTTTTCTTGTTATATTCATTAAGTGCATTATAGAATGATTCGATATTACCGACAGGTACTTCCGGTGGAATGTCACAACCGGAAGAAAGTACGAAATTATCATACTCGCTGGTTTTTTGTAACAAGTTTAAGTTGCTTCCCTTATTTCTTCCACCGTTCCCATCTTGAACACACCGACCGGATCCAGATTTCCCATGACCAATACATCTGACGGACATTCACGGAGTGCGTCTATCATATTTATCTTATTACCGAAGTGATAGGATGCCGCTCCAGTTTCCAACATTGCTTTTGTACAATGTCCGCCATTACCACAATTATGTAAAATCACAGAAAATGTTTCATCCTGAACCGCGTCTACAATCTTTTTTATATATACCGACGAATAGCTGGAACAGTCATCGTTCGACAGCAATCCGGATGCCGGTTCGGCCATGACTACCCCGTTTACTCCTACTGATTTTAATGCCCTACAGTAAGAGGTGATGAATTCTGTACATTTAGTTAAAAGCAGCTCCACCGTTTCAGGTTCGGTATAGATAGCTATCATAATTTCCGTCATATCAAACAAACGTCCAGCCAACGAATAAGGACCAATGCAACCGGCAAATACGGGTCTGTCTCTTACATATTCTGCGGTCAGTTCGTTAGCTTTGAGATATTCAGCAATACGTCCTTTCCCCAAGTCTGGTATCTCCAATGCCTTGACCGATTCATAATCAGTCACCAACCTGCAAGTCACAGAAGGTACTTCATTCTCCGGAAACGTAATCGACGCTCCGAAAGCTTCTGCTTCTACGGTCAGGTCCATTATAACAGTAGTTGCTGCCGATGGATATTGATCATAGAGTGCTTTGATTGCTTCAAAGTGTACTTTACCATTAGTCACGGCTTCATATACACTTTTGCCTGTCAGTTCGATACCCGGATATGTCATGATAGGAATCGCCATCCTCTCTTTACTTTGGATAACTTGACTTATCCAGTTTTTCATATTTATCCGACTCATGATTCTATTTGTTTCTTATGGTTTTTAAAGCATCAATCATAGCCACTACATTCTCTATAGGTACATTTGCTTGTATGTTATGAACGGTATTGAACACGAAACCACCATTTTTACCCAGTATTTCACATTGTTTCAGTACGTGAGCATGAATTTCCTCCGGTGTGCCGAAAGGCAATACTTTTTGGGTATCAATACCTCCACCCCAGAAAGTAATCTGGTCACCAAAATTTTCTTTCAAGCGAACTGAATCCATATCTTTCGCATTAATCTGAACAGGATTGATTATATCGAACCCAGCATCAATAATCCCCGGCAGTATGGGGAGAATCGCTCCGCATGAATGTTTAAACACTTTCCAGGTAGTATTTTGGTGTATCCAGTCATTCATCCGTTTATAATGTGGAAGCCATAGTTCACGAAAAGTATCCAATGAACAAAATTGTGATTCTTGCGAACCAAAATCTGTTCCACATGTGAACACAACATCTACTTTATCGCCTACCGCTTTCCATAATTTCTTGTAATTTTCAATAGCAATGTCGATTTGCTTTTCGAAAACCTGATGAATATAGTCCTGACGCATCATCGTTGACATGTACCATTCCGCAACGCTGCGTATACCTTTGGGGTCTTTCAGTCCCATTCCCGGAACGAACGCCACATCACCCAAAGCAGCACCTCCAAAACTTGCTACAACGGCTTTTCCTGTTGTAGCACGCTTTTCTATATCTTGTTTCAAAAAGTTCACATCTTCATTCGTAATATAACCGAATTCTTCGAGATTATCTTCCGGATTCAAGTTGTCATCGTCAATCATTTTTTGACGTTCTATAGCATTCACGAAGTAGCATCCGTCAGGCATCACGGCACTAGGGGGACGGGAACAGTCGCCACCTGCATAGATGTATACATCACCTTCTTCATCTGGTGTCAAGTTGATGTCTTCGGCAATCAATACAGTTTGTCCCCAAGGGGTGATTTGTTCATGCAGTCGCGTTTCATCAATATCAAACATATTTTTGCGTCCCCATATACCGATAGTATCTATACCTATGAGATCTAATAATTCGTCATCTACTTCTCCTAACATCTGAAAGGGATCGATAATTCTGACTGGTCGCCTTTCAAGACCATAATATTCACGCAGCTTTTCCACTATTATACAATGGAGTCCTGTGACAGTTGTAGCTCCGAAATCCAGCGCTATCCTATCCGCGTCTTTGTGTGACAATACAGTTTGTAATCTTTCTTTTGAAGTCATGTTTTCTAATATTAAATTCCTTTTTGCAAAGATAGCCGGGATAAAAAAACAAAAAAATGGAGTAAAGTGATATAAAAGATAGATTATTATCGCTTACTTTACAGTGCAAACTTAATCTTATTAAATTATGATTCAACTAGCCTTAGGTTTCCCGGGAGAGCGTTTCATTTATCTACCGCTTTCCTTAATTGATGTAATGATAGACAGCCCTTTAACCGGAGATTTGATACTCTATTCTCTCGGTCATTTTTCACATGCCCGATACCACTATATCAACCGTATCAACGGATGCAAACAATATATTTTTATCTATTGCAAAGAAGGAAAAGGATGGATTGAAGTAAATAAACAAAAATACACTTTAACAGCCAACGATTTTATTGTTCTACCTCCTGATATTCCACATAGTTACGGTGCTTCCCAAGAATCTCCCTGGAGTATTTACTGGATGCATTTCATTGGTACAAAAGCAGAATTGTTCGCCAAGAAATTTTATGTTCCTACAAAAGTCAATTATACCGAATCTAGTGAAGAAGAGCGGTTCAAACTCTTTGAAGAGATGTATTCTACACTCCGCAATGGCTTTACTATTGACAATTTGAATTATACGAATATTTGTCTGAAACATTTTCTGGCAACCTTCCTGTTTCAGAATTCCCATAAATCACCCAAAGTAGTTAGCGAGTATTCGGAAGTATTATCAACCGGGTAATCGCCTATATGAACAATCATATCAATCAAAAAGTAACTATCGGAGAAATGGCCGCTTTTTTAGGATACTCGGTTTCTTACTTCCATCGCAAGTTTTATAAGGCAACCGGGCAATCGCCCATCAACTATTTTATCCAGATGAAGGTTAACAAAGCTTGCATTGAATTGATAAAAACAGATTTGAAGATCACCCAAATTGCTTCTAAGCTCGGGTTTAAAGATAGTTATTACTTCTCAAGAATATTTACGCAGACAATGGGGATTTCTCCGAAAAAATTTAGAGAACAGGGATTTAAATTAGACACCTGATACTATTCCGAATTTAGTTCTAAATCGTAATCCATCAGGTCTTTTACTTCGACAGGGACTTCCACAGATAGTCATATAGAGATATAAATTTAAAGAATTATTCGAATTAAAAGTAAAATTAATAAGAAACCCTCCGAAGAAGAAACTCTTTGGAGGGTTGTTTAACACGCCATTTAATATGATTCATTTATCAATACTGCAGTTACACTCTCTTTTCCTAGATAAAAAACCTTTGCTTTTATCAGTGGAGCATTGCATACTACCGGAGTTTGCCATTCTATGGAACTTTCCGTAGGCTCACTTCCATCGGTTGTGTACCGGATTACCGCATTGGGAATGGCAGTATTAGCCAGTAGTAATCCATCCCTTATCATAATACCGGGAGGAGACACCCGGAAATTTATTCCCCGCTTTGCCAAACGTGGCAACTCATAATCTACAATACCGGCATTGTATTTCCGTTTGGCATCCATATATACTTTGCCGTCCGGAGATAATGCCCACGATGGTTGAACATTCCAGCGCGTTCTGCCAATCCGAAAACTTTGGAAAAAGATAATATTCTATCTGTTCAAAACTACGGATAGTTTCCGACCATATTTGTCCGGACAGACCTTTAATATTTTGAGAACCTTCCTTTGTCAAGAGCTGTTTTCCGTTTGAAGCAGCTTTCACATCAACAGGTTCACCTTTCAAATTCCGTCGTAAAGACTTATAAATATCAAAAGGCAACATATCAAACGTCACATACTCATCTACATAACCGCCCCAACGTAATCCCGGTTCTTCCACATGATAGCAATATGCCATATCAAGATAAAAGTTACCCACATTACAAAGTATAATCGGATAGCCCGCATTGGCTAACTTATACGGGACTTCATCTCCACCCTGTTCCGGAATGGTATTCCAGCAATAATTTAATACCTTACTGTTTCTGAAATGTTCGTTCACGGTATTATCCGGATTCATAACTATGTCTTGCCATCCGACTGCCTGTATGCTACGTTTGTCCAACATTTCCAATATTTGTTCCAGAAAATAATCTTTCAAATCCCGTATATTGGTCAGTTCGTTCTCTTGCATAAAAGTACGGCAGATAGAAGAACCTTCCAAATACCTTCCGGCACTTCATCTCCACCCACATGGAAAGCAGTCAGTTCTACTCCTGCATCCTGATACATCTGCACGATTTCGTCAATCACTTTTTCAAGAAAATGATAAGTGGAAGGCATGGCAACATTAATCACATTGTCTGTGAAATTTTGTGCCGACAGATATTGGGAAGTATCCGCAAAATCAATCAAAAGATATTCTTCCGCTTTCGGCCGCTCTGTATCTATGTATTTTTGATAACGGGCATTCATGGCTTTAATCGCTGCTCGGGAATGTCCGGGAATGTCTATTTCAGGAATAATTCTGATATGTCTTTCTTTCGCATATTTCAAAATATCCATGAAGTCACTTCGAGAATAATATCCATTGGCCAATGAGGTAGTATCTGTCTCATTCCATCCCCAGGCATACGCAGGATAAAGACATGTCTGTTCATCTGTGGTATGTCTCTACGAGAAGCGATTTCTGTCAATTCCTCCAATCCGGGTATTTCCACACGCCAAGCCTCATCGTCACTCAAATGCAAATGTAGTACATTCATCTTATAGAATGACAATATATCGATCAATTTCAGCAGATCCGCTTTCTTTGTAAAGTTACGGGCTACATCCAACATAATTCCCCGATGCCCCATGTCCGGATAATCGGTAATATGAAGATTAGGAAGCGGAGCAGAAGTTAGTTCCATGTTATCTAATAAGGCAAGCAATGTTTGACAAGCATTAAATATGCCATGTGTATCACTAGCTTTCAAAGTCAACCGGTTATTCTTTATCACGATTTCGTAATATTCATCGGGATATTGACAGGTAATAGGAACCTCCATTTTCTTCAATTCAATGATTGTTTCTTCATCCTTATCGGAAACGCTGCATCTTAATAATGAAGTCAATTGACTTTTCAATAAAAGAGCTTCCTCTTTAAACGCATCATCAAACTTCAGACAGACTTTTTGAGAGAAAGAAGAAACACCGCCCGTCTTTTCCACTTTTTTAGGAGCAGGAAAAAGAGAAAGCATATCACAATCTACCGGTTTGCTGAAATCATCATTCTGCTTATAGAAATAATTTCCATCTGCATAGGGAAAGCTGTTCCTCGAGCTAACCCATTGGGCATCGGGCTTAAAAAGCTCGATCTCGATGGGGACATTTTGCGGTTGTAACGGTTTTCCTTTTTCATCGGTAGTTACCACATAAGCCCCTTCAGGAACCGAGGACACATTAATCACATTTCCTTCACTCAATATGGTAAAAATGATTGTTTCACCCGGCGCCAATGCCTTGTAGTGTTCAGTGGGGTACATTTTATAGTAAGTCGAACCCAAACATTCAATTTCCAGCGGTGCATTAATAGGTTGCTGATAATAAATAGGTGTCTGATTAAAATAGATCACCCAATTATTAGTCAAGGATTTATTCCCATTATTCGTCAGGCAGAATGTATTCTTAAAATATCTGGCCTCCACACTATCTTTTTCCAGTTTCCATGTTAAGGATAGCTGTGAGGAAGGGGGTTGTTTACCAACCCCACAACCAAACAGGCATATTCCTACTATCATTACCCATATATTCCTCATAGCCATCATAAGGGAATTATTTAGTTAATGAACGAATACATTCCACCTCTTCTGCCGAATAAGGGGTTCCATCACTACGGAATATATCGTGGAACCACAATGGAGGTTCAACAACATCAGGCAATGGAGTATCCCATGCAAAGATCGTATTTGTTTTTCCGGCTACAAGGCCCCAGTTGATTGCACCGATATTTTCTTTCTTCAGCATTGGCATAATATCCTGGAAAGTGCTATTTTGAGTACGTGCCATATATTCCGTACAAATCATCGGGCGACCGTATTGCTTCAATGTATCAATGAGTTGCTGATGCGAATTCAAGCCTTCATACGTGTGATATGTTATCACATCCGAGTTTTCCAACTGAAACTTATTCAGATTAGTCAAACTCATATCCCAGACTCCGGCCGACAAGGGTTGCGACGGATTAACTGTTCGTCCCCACGTAAATATCTTCTGCAATAACGGCAGACTTCTTTCACCGTATCTATATCCGCCCGAACCACCGGGCTCATTATATAAATCCCACAACACAATTCTCTTATCATCCTTAAAAGTGGTAAGAATGTCTTTCACATAATTCTCCAAGACCGGAAGTATCACTGCCGTATCACCTTTATAATACAAATCTCCCGGATCACGCGCCCATCCCGAATTATGTACTCCCGGTTGTGGTTCCGGTTGTTTTCCTGCCTGATAAGTAGGATTCCAGCAATCATCCAGAAAGACAAAGATGGTAGAGATATGGTGCTTGTCGGCAATAGTAAGGTATTCATTAATACGTTTCTTAAAACCTTCCTTATCCGTTTCCCAAACTAGATGGTGCAAATATACACGCATACAGTTCATTCCGATATCTTCTGCCCAGCCTAGTTCACGGTCAATAGTCACCGGATCAAAAGTATCTGCCTGCCACATCTCCATTTGGTTGATTGCCGTGCTCGGAATAAAATCGCATCCACGAAGCCATCCCCATTGTTTATACCACTCATTAGCCTGCTCTTTTGTCCAAACCTCACGAACAAAGACAGTTTTCTGGTTGCAGGCAATCAACATAACACCAATAAAAAAGGAAAGTAATATCTTTTTCATATAATCGTTTTACTTTATCAAATTAAAAATCTTTCTATTTTCTCCATGTAAATATTACCATATCACCCGGTTCGACTGCTATCGTAGAACCGTCCGGAGTAATCGTTGAACCATTTTTCAACACTCTGCTAACAGAACTATCCACATCGATAGACAGGTTCATCACATTACGAAAATCTCTATTTACTACCACAAGATATTGATTTCCACCTTTCTCCAGGACAGAGACAACCGCACCTGTATCACTCGTAGTCAATGATTTTATAGGAGTCGGCAGACTTCCCAAAGCCTTCGTGCCTTCAGGTATTTCACTTCCGGTATGAGACACTGAAATAACCTGCGCTCCCAAGAATATACCTGCAAGCTGTTGTACTTCCTGATTAACAGTCTTGACCAAATCATACACTTCAGTCGGATCATCATGTTGAAGTCCGCGATAGGTAAAATACTGGATTGCCTGCGCACCATAAGCCAAATCACTGAAGACTTGTAATCTCAACTCGGGCAATGTCGGTATCTTATAAAAATGAGTTTCATCAAGTTTATGGGAAAGTGCAAGTGCAAATGCCCAGAACGGCTTATTGTTCTCTTTAGCAGCAGCCGATATTTCTTCCAGATTCCGATACCAGTCCGGACGAATAATGCTTGGAGCACCATTTATAGAGACAATAGGATAATTGTCAAACGAAATAAACGGAACAGGGACTTGTTCTATAAACGACTTTACATTTTCAGAATAAAGTTCTTTCCCCCATGCCCAATTAGGTACAAGTTTATATAACAAGGATGATGGCTGTCGATGGTTTTAATCTTCTTCACCAATTCGCCCAAGCCCGGCAAATCATTCACTTCCGGTTCATCCTTCAAATGGTAGGCATACAAAGCCGGATGATTCATCATCGCTTTTACGACCTCTTCGGCAGTACCAACAGACAAGAGGTCCTTACAAGAGGTTATCATTTTCACTCCGGTCTTCTGTGCGGCGTCAAGCACCTTCAATGTTGTTTCCAAATCATCATACCATCCCAGATAAATATTAATGCCGGATGCTTTCATCACCGGGAATTTCTCCAGCGACTTATCTGCTTCCACTCCGGTCCATGCTATAATCGGGAGTTCTCCATCAGTTGTAGGGATATAAGAATTACCCTGAATGACCTCAATTTCTTGTGTCTTTACTCCATTAGGTACTACGCGGAATACAGCCGTACGTCCGGTTCCTGTATTTGCATTTGCAGTAATTGTCACAGTTCCGTTTCCACTCCCTTTGGCCGGTGAGATGGTAACCCAAGACTGATCCGTCTCGTTTACAAATTTCCATTCCGTATTAGACTTTATCGAATAAACCTCCGTAAAACCGTCATTACCGATCTGTAACTTCTCCAAATTCCCGGAAATTGAGAAAGAGGCTTTCTCCGGATCCATCGAACAAGACATTAATAACATTGGCAACATCGAAAAAAAGAACGTAACCAGAAATTTCTTACTATATGTTTTCATTGATATATACATAATTCTATTGAATATTAAATTAAAGACTATTAATCATGATCCCTCTTAATTGTAAGGAGTCAATCGTATCACTTCACTGGCTTTATCAATATGTATTGTATAAAGTCCGGCTTTAAAATCAGGACCGGGAATCAGATCGCCGGGAGCGCTTCTCGTAACCAAGTTAGCAGGCTCAACCGTATACAGATTCTTCGTGTCCTCCTCTTGCGCCCAACCATATCCCCGATAGAACTTAAATCCCATAGTCTGGTCAATGTACACAACTGCTTCAAAAGCACTTGCACCTACCTTCTTAAAGAAGAACCATTGGTGAGGATATGCGAAATCCCAAGCAAGTGTAGCCACATAAGGTTCACGCGGGAATCCAACTCCAGTACCAACAATATACATCACTTCCGGATAAAAGACATCCCGCGGCCGCTCCATATACATAAAACCGTTTGATGTATTATATTTCAAATTATAAAGTACCGACGGACCATCGAATTTTGCTTTGCTCCCTGAAACATCTTTAAAGAATTCCGGCCGGAGCATATTGGTGACATCACTACCAAAACCTATAAAATTAATCTTGGCACTTTCTACCAACTGAACATCCAACTGGACATATCCTCCTCCCACATCAAAAAAGCGGGACTTATCAATATCAATGCTGTATGTCAAAGTCTTATCAGCCAGAAAACTCAACATATCAAAAGTGATATTCTCCAATGTATAGCTTCCTACCTTAGGAGTCGGAATCGAAGTAGCTACATCATCAGTCACAATCGCGATCTTATCGTCTGAATATCCCCATACCAAACCGGAATAATCAGGTTTGTTATTTATTATCTTTTCGGCAACTTTAAAATGGTCGCCAATCCCTGCCAAATCCGCCGCACTCGTCCGGAAACTATAATCCGTTTCATTCTGACTCTCCTTGTCCATTTCATACACATTTCCCAAATCATCAACAAGGTATAATTGGGAAGGTGTTTCCGGACGGGTCACCGCCACACTTGCGGCCTCATCCAAAGTCAGAGTCGACTCATTGCCACCTAAATCATTTACAGCTTTTATAGTCACCACAGGACGTCCATTCTGGAAACCGGCAACAAAAGGTAAAGTAGCTTCCTCTTCAATAACTGCAGAACGTCCGCTCAATCCTTTAGACAAATTCAAGATTTCGGCTCCATCCATTGTCACTAATAATTGGAATGAAACCAAATCATTATATTCATCACTGACCTGTGCGGTGAACTTCACTTTATCACCAGCCGCCACAACCGTTTCACCATTCACTCCCCGCAATACGGCATTTTCTATTTTAGGTTTTGAAGGTGTAGGCCACTCCGGCCATTCACTTGGCTTACTAACATCATCTTTTGCACACGAAAGGAGCAATAACGACGACATGAATAATACGTATATCTTTTTCATTTTTCTTAAGATCTCTAGTTTAACAATAATGAATGATGACATTAATTGCGAGCTGCCGCAAGATCCGCTTTCCATCCCTCACGTTCAAATGTCTGTGCCAACACTTTTCCATAAGATTCCGAAGCTTGTTGAACCGCATAATTAGGAATAGGCACATATTGATGTGTAGGAGCCACTCCTTTGATCTTCGCTGTACGCTGCGCATACTGATTAAAACGGATGAGATCTATTTTACGCATCCCTTCATACAACATTTCATGTCCTCTTTCCGTAAGTAAAGCATCTAGGAAGGCTTCAACATTCGCTGTTGCCGATGACGGAAGATCTCCCAGTCCGGCACGCTTACGCACCTCATTGACCGCAGCAATAGCATCAGCGGACGGAACTGCATTGTTTTTACGTACTTCGGCTTCCGCATACATAAGTAATACATCTGCCCAACGGGCCAACGGTATATCAGTCCCCTGAAAAGCCGTAGCCGTTTCAATCGGGAATTTATTAATGATAAACCGTCCCATGTGGTTGTATTCCGGTCAATCCAGGTTCCGGCAGTCGTATAATATTTGGTAAGGATTACTTCACGACGTTTGTCCAAAGGATCATACGTATCCCAAAATTTCGGAGACACGTTGAAGGTTTGTCCCCATCCTGCCCTTGCAAGTAGAAAGGAGTCGGATTTCCCTGATCGTCCACCCTAGCTGCATTATCGGGAGTAGCGAGCATCATCAGCGGGTTAAAGTTACCGGACTTATTCGTACCATCCGCCGTTTCATCACAGCTGACAGCCATAATCACTTCCGAATTGAAGTTATTGGCATTTTTAAATTGCTCAATATAAGGATTATCCCCTTTCTTGAAAAGACTATACCGTCCCTTCAACTCATTATACATATCAATTGCTTTCTGATAATAACCAGACATATAATAGCCTTCATTCAAGCAATGCCGCATGATGCATACACGTGCATAGTCTTTATTGTAACGTCCCTGTTCTGGCTGTGTATCTGCAATATACTGATAAGCATAATCAAAATCAGCCATAATCCACTCCGTCATTTGCTGTAATGTCGGACGTACCAGATTTTCCAGCTTTGAAGGATTAATCAGATCGTCCGGATCGACAATCAAAGGAACAGGACCATATACATGCAATAAATAATACATCATCAATCCACGACAAAGACGGGCTTCAGCAATAAACTCCCTTTTACGCTCTTCGGAGACCACTTCGGTAGAAGCCTTCTCCAATGTGCCGATCACATTGGTGAAGTAGGAAATCTCACTTACTTTCGGAAAGTGGTTCGGGTTTTCATCGCTTAATGTACCGCTTGCGTAATAAACACACTGACTGAAATCGGCTTTAGAAAGGAAATAATATCCGCCTCCCCAACCATTATTCCACACAGCCACCTCATCTGTCGGATAATCAAAGAACTTCAGTACACCTCCGGCAGGGATATACCAACCGTGCTGATTGCCACTTGTTCCGGCACCGATCCAATAGGTCCATGTTGTCGTAAAAGGCATATAGCAGGTCATCATAAATGATTCGTATTCGGCTTCAGTCACCGGATAATTAGAAACATTCAACGTGCCATACATCTTCGGATCAAAATTATCCTCACAACTGCACATGATAAATGCAATCATGACAAACACCTTAAATAATTTATTCTTGTTCATATTTTCAATCTTTTCTTTCGTTACAGGTTTTCTTAGAAACATATTTTTGCTCCGAAGGAGTATGTTCTCGTCATCGGATACTCCGCTTTGGAGCCGTCGCCACCCGTCTTTATTTCAGGATCGACACCTACAAACTTGGTAAAAGTAAACGGATTCTGACAGTCGACAAAAACTCTGATAGAACTCACATAATCACCCACTCTTCCCAGCTTCTTTCCTGAAAGGTTATATCCTAAAGTGATATTCCTGACACGTACGAACGAAGCATTCTGATAATCTTCCTCAAAACCTACGTTACCAGGCAAAGCGACAGCCTTTGTTGAAGCAATACCACGACGGTTTCCATTCTGATTGGTTTGAGAATTCCAGATAGTATATACATATTTGTTCGAATTCTTGGGACTCGTGTAATACACATCTCCGACAAGTGCCCAACGATATGCATAGTTATAGCGTGTACGTCCGAATTGTCCATACATAAATACATCCAGATCAAAATCTTTGTATACAAATGTATTTCCAAAGCCTATGTGAATTTTTGGAAGTGTATTCCGCATCTTTACATCATCAATCGTTATTTTATTATCCCCATTTGCATCCTTTATAATCGGATAACCGGGCTGTTGCGCGTCTGCCGGCAAAGACTTCTGCGATTCGGGAATATTGCTTTTATCTATGTTGATAACGCCTTCCGTTTCATAGTAATAATAAGCATTCACCGGTTCGTTCTTACGGATTCGATATTCTTCATAATAATAGTTGGGCATCCGTTCTTTCCAAACGGCATTATGATGTGATAAGGTCAATTGTGAGGTCCACTTAAACACACGGGGGATTTCAAAGTTAAGTGAGTTGATAGTCGCATCCCATCCGTAACGTACATAATGTCCATAATTCATCGGAACGGAAGATGTCATACTAAGCGGAGAGGCAGAGTCATATCCCAGCAAGTTGGTTACATCATTGCGGAACATATCAAAACTTCCCCAGATTCTATCTTTCAGGACTGAAAAGTCTATACCTATATTTTTCATGGTAGTCTTTTCCCAGGTAACATTCGGGTAATCAGGACCGCTAAGCAGATAGTACATAAGTCACTGAATTGTTAGAGAACTTGATATATTGGGCTGCCAGACTGAAAGTGCCATAAAGCGAACTACCCAGATTATCATTACCTGTCTGTCCATAACTACCACGAATCTTCAACTGGTCAATCCATGATATATGCTTCATAAACGGCTCGTTAGATAATTTCCAGGCCAATGACACTGAAGGGAAATAGGCATATTTCTTTCCCGGAAAAAACTTATCCGTTCCATCGCGACGAATAGTAGCGGCAACTACATATCTATCGAGCACATCCACACTTGCCCTGGCAAATTGAGAACGACGTTCATCGGCTGCTCTGAAAGAAGTCGGGTAGAAAGCGCCTTCCGCAGCTTCCACCTTATCAGCAGCAATGTGATCGTTAATCTGTTCGTAGTCAAGTTCAAGACCATTTGAATCGTTCGTATACCTTCCCATACCGACTACGGCATCGACACGTAACAAATCTCCAAACTGCTTTTTGAAAGTCAACGTACCTTCCATAGTTTGGTTTCTACGTTCAACATATCCCAAATGCCCTCTTGATTTATACATGTCCATAAAATATATATCAGAAGGAATATACAGATTACGATTAGCATTCTCCTTATTAATGCCATACATCAAACGGAAGGACAACATATCCTTGATTATATCCACATCGGCAGCAAAGTTTAGATAATAACCGCTTGTTTTAGTCCGGTCACTCACTTTTATCATTTCGGCCGGGTTAGGGTAATTTGAATATAAGGTAGGTTCTCCATCCTCACCTCTGATCGGTAAATAAGAAGGATAGGTTAAAGCCGATTGTATGGCATCATACCCATTTCCACCCCCACCGCCACCGGAAGTTGAGTTTGTATATTCATTCTCATTTACATTGACAATTGCTGTCAACTTAAGAAATGGAAGCAATTGTGAAGATATGTTTGTCCGAAGAGCATAACGTTCCATAGCGGAGTTTTCTACCGTACCTTCCTGTTTGTAATAATTTCCGGACAGATAATATTTCAATAGTTTAGAACCGCCCGTAATTGTGATATTATGATTATTGATGCTACCATCCTTTAATACACAATCCAGCCAGTCTGTTGTTTGAGCGGCAGCTATCTGTTGAGGTGAGAATTGAGGTACCCATTTATTATCAAAAGGTTTATCACCATAAGGATACATACCGTTCGTAAATAAATAGTTTTCTTTATTGAAAATGTTGGCAACATTCATATATTCTTCCCCACTCAAAGGTTCCAGATACGGATAGTTTTTCACGATAGAATAATTTCCTTCATAAGTGATTTGGGGACGAGTTTCAGTACCTTTCTTTGTAGTGATCAATACGACCCCATTGGCTGCACCAATTCCATAAATGGAGGCAGATGCATCCTTTAACACTTCGATAGATTCAATATCGGCAGGATTAAGTCCGGCCAATCCCGAACGATTGATAGAGTTGGCATAACCTGGTTTCCGTTTCCCACCTCTAAAGAAGTGGAAGGCATCATTACGCCATCCACTATAAAGATAGGAGTACCTGCCCCACGAATTGAAAGGTCAACTGCTCCACCCGGTTGCGGGCTTGTCAACGTAGCTTCCAGTCCGGCAGCCCGCCCAAGCAACATCTGTGACATATTACTTGTTGCGGCTCGCGATATTTTTTCCGTTTTTACCGTTGCAATGGAAGTTGTCAGATTCTTACGGGTGGTCGTTCCATACCCTACCACCACAACTTCATCCAACTGTTTCGAATCCTCTTTCATCGTCACATTCAACGTCATCGGTCGGGTAATTTTCTGCGTATATGTAGTGTAACCTATTGAAGTAAATTTCAGTGTCGAGCCTTCCGGAACTTGCAACTGGTAATTGCCATCTATACCGGTAATGGTTCTTGAGTAGCCCCTTCTATCATCACAGTCACTCCCGGAAGAACCTCTCCGGATTCGTCCACTACTTTGCCTGTCACCTTGACCGGCTGTTTGTTATCCTGTGGCCGAGATGGAACTTTGTTTAATACAATCTGACGTTTTTCAATCGTATAAGATACTCCTTCGCCTTTAAAAAGTTTATCCAGTGCTAGAGTCATCCGTTCATTTTTCACAGTAATGCTTACTATACGACTTACATCAACAATGTCTTTGTTGTATAAGAAACGATATTCTGTCTGATTTTCGATACTAGTCAAGACCTCCTCTACAGTCACATTCTTCAGTCGCAATGTAATTTTGGCGGATTGTGCAGGATAGGTATACTGATAGCTTGCAAAGCTATACAAAACAACCATATAGCACAGATTCTCCCCATTTTTACATTCGCAGGTACATTAATTCTCTTTTTCATTTTTCTAATTGAAATAAGTTTCATACCTTTACATGTTTGGTTATTGGTTCTACAAATAAGTTGATTAACGAATAACTGAATCTTTGGAAAGAAGGTGAGTCAGACCTTCCTTTTTTTATCAGTTGTCGGAAGCTGAATTCACTGATTATGTCTTTCTCATGGCTTATATTATTTAAAGGTTAATAAATGTGTTTTTCTCTCGTTTCTATCAATAAGACGTTTCTAAAAATAAAAGCCACATTGGATATCGCATTATTTTTTCTTCAAACTATCGTTTATCCCAAATAATCTTTCTATTTTTACCCCCGACAATAGAACCTTTAGTACAATACTATGCCGAATATCCAACAACAGACTTCCGACGACCGTTTTCTGGTAATAGCACTAAAACAGGATGATAAACAGGCTTTTACCCGACTATTCCATATTTATTATAAAGATTTGGTATTGTTTGGCGGTACTTACATTCCGGAGAAATCTACCTGTGAAGATATTGTACAAAATATCTTTCTCAAACTATGGAATGACCGGAAGTCATTGGAAATAGAGAACTCACTAAAGTCATATTTACTGAAAGCTGTTCGAAACTACTGCCTGGATGAATTGCGCCATCGCAGGATTATAGATGAGCACGTTGTTTATGAACTTAAATCGGGCTCTATAGATATAGATACGACAGAAAACTACATACTGTATTCTGATTTATGCCGGCAACTTAAAAATGCATTGGAACAATTACCTCCTCAAGAAAGAGAAGTGTTCGAGATGAGCCGATTAGAAAATATTAAATATCAGGAAATTGCCAATCGCCTGAATATCTCTGTCAGAACGGTAGAAGTACGTATCAGCAAAGCGTTGAAGCAGCTTCGCATCTTATTAAAAGATTTTTATTTACTACTTTT
>ENA-OQDE01000076-OQDE01000076.1-human-gut-metagenome-genome-assembly--contig:-NODE-76-length-58880-cov-3.663081_pt1 | contig 58880 bp, 86 predicted proteins | sample MGYA00242768_ERZ504595 | MGnify/ENA primary metagenome ERZ504595 (study PRJEB26092, sample SAMD00036307) | human gut metagenome | host: Homo sapiens | study: EMG produced TPA metagenomics assembly of...
CATTCTGTTGGCTCGTCAGGTAAACGTACCTCGTCTGGTTGTATTCTTGAACAAATGCGATATGGTAGACGACGAAGAAATGTTGGAACTCGTTGAAATGGAAATGAGAGAACTTCTTTCATTCTATGATTTCGATGGTGACAATACTCCTATCATCCGTGGTTCTGCTCTTGGCGCATTGAACGGTGTTGAAAAATGGGAAGATAAAGTTATGGAACTGATGGATGCAGTTGATAACTGGATTCCACTGCCTCCGCGCGATGTTGATAAACCATTCTTGATGCCGGTTGAAGACGTGTTCTCTATCACAGGTCGTGGTACTGTAGCAACAGGTCGTATCGAACTGGTGTTATCCACGTTGGTGATGAAATCGAAATCCTTGGTTTAGGTGAAGATAAGAAATCAGTTGTAACTGGTGTTGAAATGTTCCGTAAACTGTTGGATCAAGGTGAAGCTGGTGACAACGTAGGTCTTTTGCTTCGTGGTATTGACAAGAACGAAATCAAACGTGGTATGGTTCTTTGTAAACCAGGTCAGATTAAACCGCACTCTAAATTCAAAGCTGAGGTTTATATCTTGAAGAAAGAAGAAGGTGGTCGTCACACTCCGTTCCACAACAAATACCGTCCTCAGTTCTACTTGCGTACTATGGACTGTACAGGTGAAATCACTTTGCCGGAAGGAACAGAAATGGTAATGCCGGGTGATAACGTAACTATTACAGTTGAGTTGATCTACCCAGTAGCATTGAACCCGGGTCTTCGTTTCGCTATCCGCGAAGGTGGACGTACGGTAGGTGCTGGTCAGATTACTGAAATTATCGACTAATACACAATAATTAATCAGTTCCCGGTTTTCCATCGGGAACTGATTATGTACACACGGGAGTAGCTCAGTTGGTAGAGCACCGGTCTCCAAAACCGGGTGTCGGGAGTTCGAGCCTCTCCTCCCGTGCTAATATTATTGAAATGAAAAAGGTAATAGCTTATATTAAAGAATCTTACGACGAACTTGTACATAAAGTATCGTGGCCTACGTATTCTGAACTTGCTAACAGTGCAGTAGTTGTTTTATATGCTTCCCTGCTTATTGCATTGGTAGTATGGGGTATGGATGTCTGTTTCCAGAACTTCATGGAAAAAATCGTTTATCCACATTAAAAAATTAGGAATTGAAAATGGCTGAGATTGAAAAGAAATGGTACGTTCTACGTGCTATTAGCGGTAAAGAAGCTAAGGTAAAGGAATATCTTGAAGCTGATCTTAAGAACAGTGACCTTGGTGAATATGTATCTCAGGTATTGATTCCTACTGAAAAAGTTACCAGGTTCGCAATGGTAAAAAAATTGTGAAGGAAAGAAGTTATCTTCCTGGCTACGTTTTAGTGGAGGCTGCTTTGGTTGGTGAGGTTGCTCATCACCTGCGCAATACTCCGAATGTGATAGGCTTTTTAGGCGGCTCCGAAAAACCGGTGCCTCTCAGACAATCAGAAGTGAATCGTATACTTGGTACAGTGGATGAACTGCAGGAAACGGGTGAAGAACTCAATATTCCGTACGTAGTGGGAGAAACTGTAAAAGTTACTTTTGGACCTTTCAGTGGATTCAGTGGCATCATTGAAGAAGTGAATAGTGAAAAAAAGAAACTAAAGGTCATGGTGAAGATATTCGGGCGCAAAACACCGCTTGAATTGGGCTTTATGCAAGTGGAAAAGGAATAACACGGAATTGTTACGCTGTTGTTGTTCTTCGTTTAATGTTTATATATAAATCAATAAAAAAATGGCTAAAGAAGTTGCTGGACTAATCAAGTTACAGATTAAAGGAGGCGCTGCAAATCCATCACCTCCCGTTGGACCTGCTTTGGGTTCTAAGGGTATCAATATCATGGAATTTGCAAGCAATTCAATGCCAGAACCCAAGACAAAGCAGGTAAGATTTTACCTGTTATCATTACTTACTACGCAGATAAGTCTTTCGATTTTGTAATCAAGACTCCTCCCGTTGCTATTCAATTACTTGAAGTAGCTAAGGTAAAGAGTGGTTCTGCTGAGCCTAACCGTAAGAAAGTTGCCGAGCTTACTTGGGAACAGATTCGTACGATCGCTCAGGACAAAATGGTTGACTTAAACTGTTTTACTGTGGAAGCTGCCATGAGAATGGTTGCAGGTACAGCTAGAAGTATGGGTATCGCTGTAAAAGGGGAGTTCCCGGTTAATAATTAATAAACTTCAATTGTAATGGGTAAACTGACAAAAAATCAAAAGTTAGCTGCAGAAAAAATTGAAGCAGGGAAAGCATACTCACTGAAAGAAGCTGCATCTTTGGTAAAAGAAATCACTTTTTCCAAATTCGATGCTTCACTGGATATTGATGTACGTTTAGGGGTTGACCCGCGTAAAGCTAACCAGATGGTGAGAGGTGTTGTTTCACTTCCTCATGGTACTGGTAAAGAAGTGCGTGTGTTGGTACTTTGTACACCGGATGCTGAAGCTGCTGCAAAAGAAGCTGGTGCTGACTATGTTGGTCTTGACGAATATATTGAAAAGATCAAAGGTGGATGGACTGATATTGATGTAATCATCACTATGCCATCTATCATGGGTAAAATTGGTGCACTCGGTCGTGTACTCGGTCCTCGTGGATTGATGCCGAACCCTAAGAGTGGTACTGTAACTATGGATGTTGCTAAGGCTGTAAAAGAAGTAAAACAAGGTAAGATTGACTTTAAAGTTGATAAGAGCGGTATCGTTCACACTTCTATCGGTAAGGTATCATTCAGTCCTGATCAGATTCGCGACAACGCGAAAGAGTTCATCTCTACTCTGAACAAGCTGAAACCGACCGCAGCAAAGGGTACATATATTAAGAGTATTTATCTTTCTAGTACAATGAGTGCGGGTATTAAAATCGACCCGAAATCAGTGGATGAAATCTAATAAAACAGAGAAATAATGAGAAAGGAAGATAAAAGTACGATTATAGAGCAAATTGCTGCTACAGTAAAGGAATATGGTCACTTCTACTTGGTAGACGTTACAGCGATGAACGCTGCTGCTACCAGCGCATTGAGAAGAGATTGCTTTAAATCAGACATCAAATTGATGGTGGTTAAAAACACTCTGCTTCACAAAGCACTTGAAAGCCTGGAAGAAGACTTCTCACCTCTTTACGGTTCTTTGAAAGGTACTACTGCTGTTATGTTTACTAACACTGCAAACGTACCTGCTAAGTTAATCAAAGACAAAGCGAAAGACGGTATTCCCGGACTGAAAGCTGCGTATGCAGAAGAAAGCTTCTATGTTGGTGTAGACCAATTGGATGCTCTCGTTGCAATCAAGAGTAAGAATGAAGTTATCGCCGATATCGTTGCACTGTTGCAATCTCCGGCCAAGAATGTTATTTCTGCTCTTCAATCAGGTGGTAACACCCTTCACGGAGTTCTCAAGACTCTTGGTGAACGTACCGAAGCGTAAAAATGGAAAAAGGCGTCACAGCCTTGGGAATAACATCCCGAATAATTTTCAAAAATCAACAAGTATTTAAACATTAAAATCATACAAAAAATGGCAGATTTGAAAGCTTTTGCAGAACAATTAGTTAACTTGACAGTAAAAGAAGTTAATGAACTTGCAACTATCCTTAAAGAAGAATACGGTATTGAACCTGCTGCTGCAGCTGTAGCTGTTGCTGCTGGTCCTGCAGCTGGTGCTGCTGCCGCAGAAGAAAAAACTTCTTTCGACGTAGTATTGAAGAGCGCTGGTGCAGCTAAACTTCAGGTAGTTAAGGCCGTTAAGGAAGCTTGTGGTCTTGGTTTGAAAGAAGCTAAAGACTTGGTAGACGGTGCTCCTAGCACAGTAAAAGAAGGTTTGGCTAAAGACGAAGCAGAATCATTGAAGAAAACATTGGAAGAAGCTGGAGCTGAAGTTGAACTTAAATAACATTGGCCTGGTAATCAGGTAATTCGGTTAGGAATCCTTCACAAGAGGATTCTTAACCTTTTTGTGTATATATTTCAAATTAAGTTCTCCAAATTCATTGACAGATGTCTTCAAATACTGTAAATCAAAGAGTTAATTTTGCTTCGACTAAGAATCCGCTCGAATACCCGGATTTCCTGGAAGTACAATTGAAGTCATTCCAAGACTTTCTACAATTAGATACCCCACCTGAAAAGCGCAAGAATGAGGGATTGTATAAAGTATTTGCTGAAAACTTCCCTATTGCCGATACAAGAAACAATTTTGTTCTTGAGTTTCTGGACTATTATATTGATCCGCCGCGTTATACCATCGATGATTGTATAGAGCGTGGGCTTACTTATAGTGTTCCCTTAAAAGCGAAACTTAAGCTTTACTGTACGGACCCCGATCATGAGGATTTTGATACAGTGATTCAGGACGTATTCCTCGGCCCGATTCCTTATATGACTGATAAGGCTACTTTCGTCATTAACGGTGCCGAACGCGTAGTTGTGTCACAGCTTCACCGTTCTCCGGGTGTGTTCTTCGGTCAGAGTGTACATGCCAATGGTACGAAACTTTATTCGGCTCGTATTATTCCGTTTAAGTTCGTGGATTGAGTTTGCTACTGACATCAATAATGTGATGTACGCATACATCGACCGTAAGAAGAAATTGCCGGTAACGACTTTGTTGCGTGCAATTGGCTTCGAGAATGACAAAGATATTCTTGAGATTTTCAACCTTGCAGAAGATGTAAAGGTGAACAAGACAAATCTGAAGAAAGTGCTAGGTCGTAAATTGGCTGCACGTGTCTTGAAAACATGGATTGAAGATTTCGTTGATGAAGATACCGGTGAAGTGGTTTCTATCGAGCGTAACGAAGTTATTATCGATCGTGAAACCGTACTGGAAGAGGTGCATATTGATGAAATTTTGGAGTCGGGAGTTCAAAACATCCTTTTACATAAAGATGAACCGAACCAGTCCGATTTCTCTATCATATATAATACGTTGCAGAAGGACCCGAGTAACTCGGAAAAAGAAGCTGTGTTGTATATCTACCGTCAGTTGCGTAACGCCGATCCGGCTGATGACGCAAGTGCAAGGGAGGTTATCAACAACTTGTTCTTCTCTGAAAAACGATATGACCTTGGTGATGTAGGTCGTTACAGAATCAACAAAAAGTTGAATCTGACGACTGATATGGACGTGCGTGTCCTCACGAAGGAAGATATCATTGAAATCATCAAATATCTGATTGAGCTGATTAACTCAAAAGCAGATGTGGATGATATTGACCACTTGAGTAACCGTCGTGTACGTACAGTAGGTGAGCAGCTTTCTAATCAGTTTGCTGTTGGTCTGGCTCGTATGTCTCGTACGATTCGCGAACGTATGAACGTTCGTGACAATGAAGTGTTTACTCCGATTGATTTGATTAACGCGAAGACAATCTCTTCTGTAATCAACTCATTCTTCGGAACGAACGCATTGTCGCAGTTCATGGACCAGACAAACCCCTTGGCTGAAATCACGCACAAGCGTCGTATGTCTGCCCTTGGTCCTGGTGGTCTTTCCCGTGAACGTGCCGGATTTGAGGTTCGTGACGTTCACTACACACACTATGGTCGTCTTTGTCCGATTGAGACTCCTGAAGGTCCGAACATCGGTTTGATCTCTTCATTGTGTGTATTTGCTAAGATTAATGATCTGGGATTCATTGAAACTCCGTACCGTAAGGTGGAAAACGGAAAAGTGGATCTTTCTGATAACGGTCTGATTTATCTGACTGCTGAAGAAGAGGAAGAAAAGGTTATTGCACAGGGAAATGCTCCGTTGAATGATGACGGTACATTTGTGCGTAACAAAGTTAAATCTCGTCAGGATGCCGACTTCCCGGTTGTTGAACCGACAGAGGTTGATTTGATGGACGTTTCTCCTCAGCAGATTGCATCAATCGCGGCTTCATTGATTCCGTTCCTGGAACATGATGATGCTAACCGTGCATTGATGGGATCAAACATGATGCGCCAGGCGGTTCCTTTGTTGAGGAGTGAAGCGCCGATCGTAGGTACAGGTATCGAACGTCAGTTGGTAAGAGACTCTCGTAGCAGATTACTGCGGAAGGAGATGGTGTTGTTGACTACGTTGATGCTACTACTATCCGTATTTTGTATGACCGTACAGAAGACGAAGAGTTCGTAAGTTTTGAACCTGCTTTGAAAGAATATAGAATACCTAAGTTCCGTAAGACTAACCAGAACATGACGATTGACTTGCGTCCGATTTGCGACAGAGGCCAGCGTGTGAAGAAAGGTGACATCTTGACTGAAGGTTATTCTACTGAAAAGGGTGAATTGGCATTGGGTAAGAACCTGTTGGTTGCTTACATGCCTTGGAAAGGTTACAACTATGAGGATGCTATCGTATTGAACGAACGTGTGGTACGCGAAGACTTGTTGACTTCGGTTCACGTAGAGGAATATTCTCTGGAAGTTCGTGAAACAAAACGTGGTATGGAAGAGTTGACTTCTGATATCCCGAATGTAAGTGAAGAAGCTACTAAAGACCTGGATGAAAATGGTATCGTAAGATCGGTGCTCGTATCGAGCCGGGTGATATCATGATTGGTAAGATTACACCGAAGGGTGAATCTGATCCTTCTCCGGAAGAAAAATTGCTTCGTGCCATCTTTGGTGATAAGGCAGGTGATGTGAAAGATGCTTCATTGAAAGCTTCTCCTTCTTTGAAAGGTGTTGTGATCGATAAGAAACTTTTCTCACGTGTGATTAAGAATCGTAGCTCAAAACTGGCCGATAAAGCATTGTTGCCTAAGATCGATGATGAATTTGAATCTAAGGTAGCTGATCTGAAACGTATCCTGGTTAAGAAACTGATGACTTTGACTGAAGGTAAGGTTTCTCAAGGTGTGAAGGATTATCTGGGTGCGGAAGTAATTGCGAAAGGTTCTAAGTTCAGTGCTTCTGATTTTGATTCACTTGACTTTACTTCTATTCAGTTAAGCAACTGGACTAGTGATGACCATATTAATGGTATGATTCGTGATCTGGTGATGAATTTCATTAAGAAATACAAAGAGCTGGATGCTGAATTGAAACGTAAGAAGTTTGCTATTACAATTGGTGATGAACTTCCAGCTGGTATTATCCAGATGGCAAAAGTATATATTGCTAAGAAGCGTAAGATTGGTGTGGGTGATAAGATGGCAGGTCGCACGGTAACAAGGTATTGTATCCCGCGTTGTTCGTCAGGAAGATATGCCGTTCTTGTCGGATGGTACTCCGGTTGACATCGTATTGAATCCGTTGGGTGTGCCTTCTCGTATGAACATTGGTCAGATTTTTGAAGCTGTATTAGGACGTGCCGGAAAAACATTGGGTGTGAAATTTGCAACTCCTATTTTCGACGGTGCTACAATGGAAGATCTGGATCAGTGGACAGACAAGGCAGGATTGCCTCGCTACTGTAAAACTTATCTTTGTGATGGTGGTACAGGTGAGCAATTTGACCAGGCAGCTACTGTGGGTGTGACTTACATGTTGAAGTTGGGCCACATGGTTGAAGACAAGATGCATGCTCGTTCTATCGGTCCGTACTCATTGATTACTCAGCAACCTCTTGGTGGTAAAGCACAGTTCGGTGGTCAGCGTTTTGGAGAAATGGAGGTTTGGGCACTCGAAGGTTTTGGTGCTGCTCATATCCTGCAGGAAATCCTTACTATCAAGTCTGATGACGTGGTAGGACGTTCGAAAGCTTATGAAGCAATTGTGAAAGGTGAACCGATGCCGCAACCTGGTATTCCGGAATCCTTGAACGTATTGTTGCACGAGTTGAGAGGATTAGGTTTGAGTATCAACCTAGAATAAAATAATAAAGAATACGTGGTGTCAACAAGCCGATGACGGTCTGTTGACATCCGTGTCTTTTCAATTTCCAATGATTCAATTATCAAATCTCAATTATATAGAGTATGGCTTTTAGAAAAGAAAATAAGACGAAAAGTAATTTCTCGAAGATCTCAATTGGTCTGGCTTCTCCGGAAGAAATCCTTGAGAATTCGAGTGGTGAAGTTTTGAAGCCTGAAACCATTAATTACCGTACGTACAAACCCGAACGTGATGGTTTGTTCTGCGAGCGCATTTTTGGTCCTATCAAGGATTATGAATGTCATTGCGGTAAATACAAACGTATCCGTTATAAAGGTATCGTCTGCGACCGTTGTGGTGTGGAAGTTACTGAAAAGAAAGTACGCCGTGAACGTATGGGACATATCCAGTTGGTTGTGCCGGTGGCTCATATCTGGTATTTCCGTTCGCTCCCTAATAAAATCGGTTATTTGCTCGGACTGCCGACGAAGAAACTGGATTCGATTATATACTACGAACGTTATGTTGTTATTCAGCCGGGTGTAAAAGCTGAAGACGGTGTAGCTGAATATGATTTGCTTTCGGAAGAAGAATATCTGGATATCCTGGATACGCTTCCAAAAGATAATCAATATCTTGAAGATAATGATCCGAACAAGTTTGTTGCAAAGATGGGTGCTGAAGCTATCTATGATTTGCTGGCTCGTCTGGATCTGGATGCTTTGTCTTACGAATTGCGTCACCGTGCAGGTAACGATGCTTCACAGCAACGTAAGAATGAGGCTTTGAAACGTCTTCAGGTAGTAGAATCGTTCCGTGCATCACGTGGACGCAACAAACCGGAATGGATGATTGTACGTATCGTACCGGTTATCCCACCCGAACTTCGTCCGTTGGTTCCGTTGGATGGTGGTCGTTTTGCTACATCTGACTTGAACGACCTTTATCGTCGTGTGATTATCCGTAATAACCGTCTGAAACGACTGATTGAAATCAAGGCTCCGGAAGTGATTTTACGTAATGAAAAACGTATGCTTCAGGAATCTGTCGATTCTTTGTTTGATAACTCACGTAAGTCAAGTGCTGTGAAGACAGATGCCAACCGCCCGTTGAAGTCATTGTCTGACAGCTTGAAGGGTAAACAAGGACGTTTCCGTCAGAACTTGCTGGGTAAACGTGTTGACTACTCTGCTCGTTCGGTAATCGTCGTAGGTCCGGAATTGAGAATGGGTGAATGCGGTATTCCTAAATTGATGGCTGCCGAATTGTACAAGCCGTTTATTATTCGTAAGCTCATCGAACGTGGTATCGTTAAGACTGTTAAGTCTGCCAAGAAGATCGTTGACCGCAAGGAACCGGTGATCTGGGATATTCTGGAACATGTAATGAAAGGACATCCGGTACTGTTGAACCGTGCTCCGACATTGCACCGTCTGGGTATTCAGGCTTTCCAGCCTAAGATGATCGAAGGTAAAGCTATTCAGTTGCACCCGTTGGCATGTACGGCATTCAATGCGACTTTGACGGTGACCAGATGGCTGTTCACTTGCCTTTGAGTAATGAAGCAATTCTGGAAGCACAAATGTTGATGCTTCAATCACATAATATCTTGAATCCGGCAAACGGTGCGCCTATTACTGTGCCTGCACAGGATATGGTTCTTGGTTTGTACTATATTACTAAGTTGCGTGCTGGTGCGAAAGGTGAAGGTCTGACATTCTACGGACCGGAAGAGGCGTTGATCGCTTACAATGAAGGTAAGGTAGATATTCATGCTCCGGTGAAAGTTATCGTGAAAGACGTTGATGAAAATGGTAACATTGTAGACGTAATGCGCGAAACTTCGGTAGGACGTGTGATTGTTAATGAAATCGTTCCGCCTGAAGCTGGTTATATCAATACAATTATCTCTAAGAAATCTCTTCGTGATATTATTAGTGATGTAATTAAGGTATGTGGTGTGGCTAAGGCTGCGACTTCCTGGACGGAATCAAGAACTTAGGTTATCAGATGGCGTTCAAGGGTGGTTTGTCATTCAACTTGGGTGATATTATCATTCCGAAGGAAAAAGAAACGTTGGTACAGAAAGGTTACGACGAAGTAGAACAAGTCGTAAATAACTATAACATGGGTTTCATTACCAACAACGAACGTTACAACCAGGTGATCGATATCTGGACACATGTAAACTCTGAGTTGTCTAATATCCTGATGAAGACAATTTCTTCGGATGATCAGGGATTCAACTCTGTATATATGATGCTTGACTCTGGTGCTCGTGGTTCTAAAGAACAGATTCGTCAGTTGTCAGGTATGCGTGGTTTGATGGCAAAACCGCAGAAAGCAGGTGCTGAAGGTGGTCAGATCATCGAGAACCCGATTTTGTCAAACTTTAAAGAAGGACTTTCGGTGTTGGAGTACTTTATCTCTACCCACGGTGCTCGTAAAGGTTTGGCGGATACCGCTTTGAAGACTGCCGATGCCGGTTATCTGACCCGTCGTCTGGTGGACGTATCACACGATGTGATTATTACAGAAGAAGACTGCGGTACACTCCGCGGATTGGTTTGTACAGACCTTAAGAATAACGATGAGGTTATTGCTACTCTGTACGAACGTATCTTAGGACGTGTTTCCGTACATGATATTATTCATCCTACTACAGGTGAATTGCTTGTTGCCGGTGGTGAAGAAATCACAGAAGAAGTTGCCAAGAAAATTCAGGAGTCTCCGATCGAGAGTGTTGAAATCCGTTCGGTATTGACTTGTGAAGCTAAGAAGGGTGTTTGTGCTAAATGTTACGGACGTAACCTGGCAACGAGCCGCATGGTTCAGAAGGGTGAAGCTGTCGGTGTAATCGCTGCTCAGTCTATTGGTGAGCCGGGTACACAGTTGACATTGCGTACATTCCACGCCGGTGGTACTGCTGCAAATATTGCAGCTAACGCCAGTATCGTTGCTAAAAATAATGCACGTCTTGAATTTGAAGAGTTGCGTACAGTAGATATCGTTGACGAGATGGGTGAATCTGCAAAAGTGGTAGTAGGTCGTTTGGCCGAAGTACGTTTTGTGGATGTAAATACCGGTATTGTTCTTTCTACTCATAACGTACCTTATGGTTCAACACTGTATGTAAGTGATGGCGACTTGGTAGAAAAAGGCAAACTGATCGCTAAGTGGGACCCGTTCAATGCTGTTATTATTACAGAAGCAACCGGTAAGATCGAATTTGAGGGCGTAATTGAAAACGTTACTTATAAGGTTGAATCGGATGAAGCAACAGGTCTTCGTGAAATTATTATTATTGAATCCAAGGATAAAACCAAAGTTCCTACAGCTCATATTTTGACAGAGGACGGTGATTTGATCCGTACTTATAACTTACCGGTAGGTGGTCACGTAATCATCGAGAATGGTCAGAAGGTAAAAGCTGGTGAAGTAATCGTGAAGATTCCGCGTGCCGTAGGTAAAGCGGGTGATATCACGGGTGGTCTTCCTCGTGTTACTGAATTGTTTGAAGCTCGTAACCCGTCAAATCCGGCTGTCGTTTCTGAAATCGACGGTGAGGTAACAATGGGTAAGATCAAGCGTGGTAACCGTGAGATCATTGTAACTTCCAAGACTGGTGAGGTTAAAAAATATCTGGTTGCACTGTCTAAGCAGATTCTGGTACAGGAAAATGACTATGTACGTGCAGGTACTCCGTTGTCTGACGGTGCTACTACTCCAGCAGATATCTTGGCAATTAAAGGTCCTACAGCTGTACAAGAATATATCGTGAATGAAGTTCAGGATGTATACCGCTTGCAGGGTGTGAAGATCAATGATAAGCACTTCGAGATTATCGTTCGTCAGATGATGCGTAAGGTTCAGATTGATGAACCGGGAGATACTCGTTTCCTCGAACAGCAAGTCGTAGACAAACTGGAATTCATGGAAGAAAATGATCGTATCTGGGGTAAGAAAGTCGTAGTGGATGCTGGTGATTCTCAAAATATGCAAGCTGGTCAGATTGTAACTGCCCGCAAGTTGCGTGATGAGAACAGTATGTTGAAACGTCGTGACTTGAAACCGGTTGAGGTTCGTGATGCTGTTGCTGCTACCTCTACTCAGATCCTTCAGGGTATTACACGTGCTGCTTTGCAGACTTCAAGCTTTATGTCGGCTGCTTCCTTCCAGGAAACAACGAAAGTCTTGAATGAGGCTGCTATCAACGGTAAGATCGATAAGTTGGAAGGTATGAAGGAAAATGTGATCTGTGGTCACTTGATTCCTGCCGGTACCGGACAGCGCGAATTTGAAAAACTCATCGTTGGATCAAAAGAGGAGTACGATCGTATCTTGGCTAACAAGAAAACAGTACTTGACTACAATGAAGTAGAATAAATACAATTCAATTGACTATATGAGAAGGAGCGATTGCCAGATTGGGTAATTGCTCCTTTTTTTATTTCTTTTTACTTGTGTGTATTACCATTAGTCTCAGGAAAATGTGTTATTTTGCAGGATAACTTTTTAATCATATAAAATATGGAAGAACAAAATAACAATGGACAATTACAGATTGAATTGAGAGAAGAGGTAGCGCAGGGAACTTATGCAAATCTAGCTATTATTACTCATTCTAGTTCTGAATTCATCCTTGACTTCGTGCGCGTAATGCCGGGCATACCGAAGGCTGGCGTGCAATCTCGCATTATTGTGGCTCCGGAACCCGCAAACGCTTGCTGCGGGCATTGGAAGACAATATAGCAAAGTATGAACGGGTATTCGGTCCGATTCGTACTTCAGATGAACCTTCTCTTCCTCCCTTGGCGGGTGTAAAAGGCGAAGCATGAGGATGATATAAAACATTAAAAAGAAAAAAAGTTGTAGCGCATTGAATATTCAAATATTATTCGTATTTTTGCAGCCCAAAATGTATAGTTACGAAATTAATATAACAATAATATAAATCAAAAAACAATTAAAATGCCTACAATTCAGCAATTAGTAAGAAAAGGACGCGAAGTGCTGGTGGAGAAAAGTAAATCTCCAGCCTTGGATTCATGTCCTCAAAGACGTGGCGTTTGCGTGAGAGTATATACTACTACTCCGAAGAAACCGAACTCTGCAATGCGTAAAGTAGCTCGTGTACGTTTGACTAACCAAAAAGAGGTGAACTCATACATTCCGGGAGAAGGACACAACTTGCAGGAACACTCAATCGTTTTGGTACGTGGTGGTCGTGTAAAAGACCTTCCGGGTGTACGTTATCACATCGTTCGTGGTACACTTGATACAGCAGGTGTTGCTGGCCGTACTCAAAGACGCTCTAAGTATGGTGCTAAGCGCCCGAAACCAGGACAAGCTGCTGCTCCTGCTAAAGGTAAGAAGAAATAAGGATTAAGACCTGATTAAAATTAAAGTAATAACTTACGTTTTAGTTTGTTGGAAATGCTAAAGGTTGAGTAAATTCTCCGGAGGGAGAGTTGAAGAAGTCAAGAAGTAGACAACCAAGAACAAAAACATTATTTTTCAAACAAATGAGAAAAGCAAAACCAAAAAAACGCGTAATCCTTCCGGATCCCGTGTTTAATGACCAAAAGGTTTCTAAGTTCGTGAACCACTTGATGTATGATGGAAAGAAAAATACATCTTATGAAATCTTTTATGCCGCTCTGGAAACAGTGAAAGCTAAACTTCCTAACGAAGAAAAATCTGCTCTCGAAATCTGGAAAAAGGCTTTGGATAATGTAACTCCGCAAGTGGAAGTAAAGTCTCGCCGTGTAGGTGGTGCTACTTTCCAAGTTCCTACTGAAATCCGTCCGGATCGTAAAGAATCAATTTCAATGAAGAATCTGATTCTGTTTGCTCGTAAAAGAGGTGGTAAATCAATGGCTGACAAGTTGGCTGCTGAAATTATGGATGCCTTCAATGAACAAGGCGGTGCATACAAACGTAAAGAAGACATGCATAGAATGGCAGAAGCTAACCGTGCATTTGCTCATTTTAGATTCTAATACTGTAAGAAACCAAATATAAACTTAAAGTAAAGGAATTAGAAGATGGCTAAACATGATTTACATTTAACTCGTAATATCGGTATCATGGCTCACATCGATGCCGGAAAAACAACTACTTCTGAACGTATCCTGTTCTACACTGGATTGACTCACAAAATTGGTGAAGTTCATGACGGTGCTGCTACTATGGACTGGATGGAACAGGAGCAAGAACGTGGTATCACTATTACATCTGCTGCTACAACAACAAGATGGAAATATGCTGGTGATACTTATAAAATTAACTTGATTGACACTCCGGGGCACGTTGATTTTACTGCAGAGGTAGAACGTTCATTGCGTATCCTTGATGGAGCTGTGGCTGCTTATTGTGCTGTTGGTGGTGTTGAGCCCCAATCAGAAACTGTATGGCGTCAAGCTGATAAATATAACGTTCCTCGTATTGCTTATGTTAATAAGATGGACCGTTCTGGTGCAGACTTCTTTGAAGTAGTTCGCCAGATGAAGGATGTGCTTGGAGCTAATCCGTGTCCGATTGTTGTTCCTATTGGTGCTGAAGAATCTTTTAAAGGTCTTGTTGATCTTATCAAAATGAAAGCTATTTATTGGCACGATGAAACAATGGGTGCTGACTACAGTGTTGAGGAAATTCCGGCAGAACTTGTCGATGAAGCTAACGAGTGGAGAGACAAGATGCTTGAAAAAGTAGCTGAATTTGATGATGCTTTGATGGAGAAATATTTCGATGATCCTTCTACTATTACTGAAGAAGAAGTGTTGAGAGCTCTTCGCAATGCAACAGTTCAGATGGCTGTAGTCCCCATGCTTTGTGGGTCTTCTTTCAAGAACAAAGGTGTTCAGACATTGCTTGACTATGTTTGTGCTTTTTTGCCTTCTCCGCTTGATACAGAGAATGTAATAGGTACAAATCCTAATACTGGAGCTGAAGAAGATCGTAAACCAAGTGATGATGAAAAAACATCAGCTTTAGCATTTAAGATCGCAACTGACCCATATGTAGGTCGTTTGACTTTCTTCCGTGTTTATTCAGGTAAAATTGAAGCAGGTTCTTATATCTACAACTCTCGCTCTGGTAAGAAAGAACGCGTTTCTCGTCTGTTCCAGATGCACTCTAACAAACAGAATCCGGTTGAAGTAATCGGTGCTGGTGATATCGGTGCAGGTGTAGGTTTTAAAGATATTCACACTGGTGATACTTTGTGTGATGAAAACGCTCCGATCGTACTTGAATCTATGGACTTCCCGGAACCAGTTATCGGTATCGCTGTAGAACCTAAGACGCAGAAGGATATGGATAAGCTGTCTAACGGTTTGGCTAAATTGGCTGAAGAAGATCCGACGTTTACTGTGAAGACAGACGAACAGACAGGTCAGACGGTTATTTCTGGTATGGGTGAGCTTCACTTGGATATCATTATTGATCGTTTGAAACGTGAGTTCAAGGTAGAATGTAACCAGGGTAAGCCACAGGTTAACTACAAAGAAGCTATCACGAAGACAGTTAATTTGCGTGAAGTATATAAGAAGCAGTCTGGTGGGCGTGGTAAGTTTGCTGATATCATCGTGAATATTGGTCCGGCTGATGCAGATTTCACTTTGGGTGGTTTGCAGTTTGTTGACGAAGTGAAAGGTGGTAACATTCCTAAGGAATTTATTCCTGCTGTTCAGAAAGGCTTTACGAATGCTATGAAGAGTGGTGTTTTGGCAGGTTATCCGCTGGATTCATTGAAGTTACTTTGGTTGATGGTTCATTCCATCCGGTTGACTCTGATCAGTTGTCATTCGAAATCTGTGCAATGCAGGCTTATAAAAATGCATGTGCTAAGGCAGGTCCTGTTTTGATGGAACCTATCATGAAGCTGGAAGTTGTAACTCCGGAAGAGAATATGGGTGATGTTATCGGTGACTTGAACAAACGTCGTGGACAGGTTGAAGGTATGGAATCTAGTCGTTCTGGTGCCCGTATCGTGAAGGCGATGGTTCCGCTGGCAGAAATGTTTGGTTATGTAACAGCTTTACGTACTATCACTTCTGGTCGTGCAACTTCATCAATGACTTACTCTCATCACGCTCAACTTTCTTCTTCTATTGCTAAGGCTGTATTGGAAGAAGTAAAAGGACGTGCTGATTTACTCTAAAATATCTAAAGCAGCAGGCTAGCGAATGACTCTTAGCCTGCCGCTTTATCTTATTAATAAATGTATTAATTAAAAAAAAATAATGAGTCAGAAAATTAGAATTAAATTGAAATCTTACGACCACAACTTGGTTGATAAGTCAGCTGAGAAAATTGTAAGAACTGTAAAAGCTACAGGTGCTATTGTTAGCGGTCCGATACCTCTGCCTACGCACAAGCGTATCTTTACTGTGAACCGTTCGACTTTCGTAAACAAAAAGTCTCGTGAGCAATTTGAACTCTCTTCTTATAAGAGATTGATCGACATCTATAGCTCAACAGCTAAGACAGTAGATGCTCTGATGAAGTTGGAATTGCCAAGTGGTGTGGAAGTAGAAATTAAAGTTTGATAATTAAAAATTAGTGAAATGCCAGGATTATTAGGAAAAAAATCGGAATGACATCCGTTTTCAGTGCCGATGGTAAAAATGTACCATGCACTGTTATCGAAGCAGGTCCTTGTGTTGTTACTCAAGTTAAAACTGTAGAAAAAGATGGCTATGCAGCTGTTCAGTTGGGTTTCCAGGACAAAAAGGAAAAACATACAACTAAACCGTTGATGGGACATTTTAAAAGAGCAGGAGTAACACCGAAGAGACACTTGGCTGAGTTCAAAGAATTTGGAACAGAATTGAATCTGGGTGATACTATTACCGTAGAGATGTTTAACGATGCTAACTTTGTTGACGTTGTTGGAACTTCTAAAGGTAAAGGTTTCCAGGGTGTAGTAAAAAGACATGGTTTTGGTGGTGTGGGTCAGGCTACTCACGGACAGCACAACCGCGCTCGTAAACCGGGTTCTATTGGTGCTTGTTCTTACCCTGCAAAAGTATTCAAGGGAATGCGCATGGGTGGACAACTTGGTGGTGACAGAGTCACTGTACAAAACTTGCAGGTATTAAAAGTAATCGCGGATCATAACCTTCTTTTGATTAAAGGTTCTATCCCGGGTTGCAAAGGTTCAATCGTATTAATTGAGAAATAATGGAAGTTAACGTATATAACATTAAAGGTGAAGACACTGGGAGAAAGGTTACGTTAAACGAATCTATCTTCGGAATTGAGCCCAACGACCACGCTATCTATTTGGACGTAAAACAATTTATGGCTAATCAGCGTCAGGGTACTCATAAGTCAAAAGAAAGAAGTGAAATCAGTGGTTCAACTCGTAAGATCGGTCGCCAGAAAGGTGGTGGTGGAGCTCGTCGTGGTGATATGAACTCACCGGTTCTTGTAGGTGGTGCCCGCGTTTTTGGTCCGAAGCCAAGAGACTACTTTTTCAAGTTGAATAAAAAAGTTAAGACATTGGCTCGTAAGTCAGCTTTGTCTTATAAAGCTCAAAACGATGCAATCGTTGTCGTTGAGGATTTCACATTTGAAGCTCCTAAGACAAAAGATTTCGTTGCAATGACAAAAAATCTTAAAGTTTCCGATAAAAAGCTACTTGTAATTTTACCGGAAGCAAATAAAAACGTATATTTGTCAGCTCGTAACATTGAGGGTGCTAATGTGCAGACTATCTCGGGATTAAATACTTACAGAGTATTGAATGCTGGGGTTGTTGTGCTTACTGAAAACTCTCTGAAGGCTATTGACAATATCTTAATTTAAAAAGGAGGCTTAAATAATGGGAATTATTATTAAACCGTTGGTAACAGAAAAAATGACTGCAATCACAGATAAGCTGAATCGTTTCGGCTTTGTTGTACGTCCTGAAGCTAACAAACTGGAAATTAAGAAGGAAATTGAAGCTCTTTATAATGTTACAGTAGTTGATGTGAATACTGTGAAGTATGCTGGCAAAAATAAGAGCCGTTATACCAAAGCAGGTATCATCAATGGTCGTACGAATGCTTTCAAAAAAGCAATCGTGACATTGAAAGAAGGAGATACTATTGATTTTTATAGCAATATTTAATAAAAATGGCAGTACGTAAATTTAAGCCACAACACCGGGGCAAAGACATAAAATTATTGGTACTTTCGAAGAAATTACTGCATCAGTACCAGAAAAGTCTCTTGTATATGGTAAGAAATCATCTGGAGGTCGTAACAGCGAAGGTAAGATGACTATGCGCTACATTGGTGGCGGTCATAGAAAGGTGATTAGAATTGTTGATTTCAAGAGAAATAAGGACGGTGTTCCAGCAGTAGTTAAAACAATTGAATACGATCCGAATCGTTCGGCTCGTATCGCTCTGTTATTTTACGCTGATGGAGAAAAAAGATATATTATTGCTCCCAATGGATTGCAAGTTGGTGCGACTCTGATGTCAGGTGAAACAGCAGCGCCAGAGATTGGTAATGCTCTTCCTCTTCAAAACATTCCGGTGGGTACTGTGATTCACAATATCGAATTACGTCCGGGACAGGGTGCTGCTCTGGTTCGTTCAGCTGGTAACTTTGCTCAGTTGACTTCTCGTGAGGGTAAGTATTGTGTAATTAAGTTGCCTTCAGGTGAAGTTAGACAGATTCTTAGCACTTGTAAAGCTACTATCGGTAGTGTAGGTAACTCTGATCATGGATTGGAAAGTTCAGGTAAAGCTGGACGTTCTCGTTGGCAAGGACGTCGTCCTCGTAACCGTGGTGTTGTAATGAACCCGGTTGATCACCCGATGGGTGGTGGTGAAGGACGTGCTTCTGGAGGTCACCCAAGATCACGTAAGGGATTGTACGCTAAGGGACTTAAGACTAGAGCTCCTAAGAAACAGTCGTCTAAGTACATTATTGAGAGAAGAAAAAAGTAATCTGATTAATTGAGTAAACTATGAGTCGTTCATTAAAAAAAGGTCCATATATTAACGTTAAGCTTGAAAAGAGAATTCTTGCCATGAATGAATCAGGTAAGAAAGTCGTAGTAAAGACTTGGGCCAGAGCTTCAATGATTTCGCCTGATTTTGTAGGCCATACAGTTGCAGTTCACAATGGAAATAAATTTATTCCTGTTTATGTTACCGAGAATATGGTAGGACACAAGTTGGGCGAATTTGCTCCAACTCGTACATTCAGAGGACACGCTGGTAACAAGAAAAGATAACAGGATTTATTTGAAATAATAAAGTAATAAATAATAATGGGAGCAAGAAAAAAAATATCGGCTGAAAAGAGAAAAGAAGCCCTTAAGACCATGTATTTTGCAAAATTGCAAAATGTTCCTACTTCTCCGCGTAAGATGCGTCTGGTTGCAGACATGATCCGTGGTATGGAAGTGAACAGAGCACTTGGTGTTTTGAAATTTTCTTCAAAAGAAGCTGCTGCAAGAGTGGAAAAATTGCTTCGCTCTGCAATTGCTAACTGGGAACAGAAAAACGAACGTAAAGCGGAAAGTGGCGAGTTGTTCGTAACACAGATTTTTGTTGATGGTGGAGCTACACTCAAAAGAATGAGACCGGCACCACAGGGTAGAGGTTATAGAATTCGCAAACGTTCAAATCACGTAACATTGTTCGTTGGTGCTAAAAGTAATAACGAAGATCAAAATTAAGGTAGATGGGACAAAAAGTTAATCCAATAAGCAACCGTTTAGGAATTATCAGAGGATGGGATTCTAACTGGTATGGTGGAAATGATTACGGTGATTCTTTGCTGGAAGATAGCAAAATCCGTAAATATCTTAATGCAAGACTTGCAAAAGCAAGTGTATCAAGAATCGTAATTGAACGTACGCTGAAGCTCGTTACTATTACTGTTTGCACTGCTCGCCCGGGTATTATTATCGGTAAAGGTGGCCAAGAAGTTGATAAGTTAAAAGAGGAGTTGAAGAAGGTTACCGACAAAGATATTCAAATCAATATCTTTGAAGTGAAGAGACCGGAACTGGATGCTGTGATTGTTGCTAACAACATCGCTCGTCAGGTTGAAGGTAAAATTGCCTATCGCCGTGCCATCAAAATGGCTATCGCAAACACAATGCGTATGGGTGCTGAAGGTATCAAAATTCAGATTTCAGGACGTTTGAATGGAGCTGAAATGGCCCGTTCTGAAATGTATAAAGAAGGAAGAACTCCGTTGCACACTTTCAGAGCTGATATCGACTACTGTCATGCAGAAGCATTGACTAAAGTAGGTCTTTTAGGTATCAAAGTTTGGATTTGTAGAGGTGAAGTGTTTGGTAAGAAAGAATTGGCTCCGAACTTTACACAAAGCAAAGAAAGTGGTCGTGGAAACAATAGTGGAAACAACGGCGGAAAGAACTTCAAAAGAAAGAAAAATAATCGCTAAACGAATTTGAATTTTAGGAAACTATGTTACAACCGAAAAAGACAAAATTCAGAAGACAACAAAAAGGCCGTCAGAAAGGTAATGCCCAGAGAGGCAACCAGCTGGCCTTTGGTTCTTTTGGCATAAAGGCTTTGGAGACTAAGTGGATTACAGGCCGTCAGATCGAAGCTGCTCGTATTGCAGTAACAAGATATATGCAACGTCAAGGACAGATCTGGATCCGTATATTCCCGGATAAACCGATCACTAGAAAACCTGCCGATGTACGTATGGGTAAAGGTAAAGGTGCTCCAGAGGGATTTGTGGCTCCTGTGACTCCAGGTAGAATCATTATTGAAGCTGAAGGAGTATCTTACGAAATCGCGAAAGAAGCATTGCGCTTAGCTGCTCAAAAGCTTCCTATTACAACGAAGTTTGTCGTAAGAGTGATTATGATATTCAAAATCAAAATGCGTAAGTGTTATGAAAATTGCAGAAATAAAAGAAATGACTACTAATGATTTAGTAGAAAGAGTAGAGGCGGAAACAGCTAATTATAACCAAATGGTTATTAATCATTCTATTTCTCCTTTGGAAAATCCTGCTCAAATCAAACAATTACGCAGGACTATTGCGCGTATGAAAACAGAATTGCGCGAAAGAGAACTTAACAATAAATGATCAGCTTGATGGAAGCAAGAAATTTAAGAAAAGAAAGAACAGGGGTTGTGTTGAGCAATAAGATGGATAAGACCATCACAGTTGCTGCCAAATTTAAGGAAAAACACCCTATATATGGTAAGTTCGTTAGTAAAACGAAGAAGTACCATGCTCACGATGAAAAGAATGAATGCAATATCGGTGATACTGTAAGCATCATGGAAACTCGTCCTTTGAGCAAGACTAAAAGATGGAGATTAGTAGAAATAATTGAAAGAGCTAAGTAATTATGATACAAGTAGAATCCAGACTTACAGTATGTGATAACAGTGGAGCGAAAGAGGCGTTGTGTATCCGCGTTTTGGGTGGTACAGGTCGTCGTTATGCTTCAGTGGGGGATGTCATTGTAGTTTCAGTGAAGAGTGTTATCCCTTCTAGTGATGTTAAAAAAGGTGCAGTATCAAAGGCTTTGATTGTACGTACAAAGAAAGAAATCCGTCGTCCTGATGGTTCTTATATACGTTTTGATGATAATGCTTGCGTGTTGTTGAATAATGCAGGTGAAATTAGAGGTAGTCGTATTTTCGGTCCTGTAGCAAGAGAACTTCGTGCTACAAACATGAAAGTTGTGTCACTTGCGCCTGAGGTACTTTAATTTGTAAAAGATTTAAGTAATGAGTAAATTACATATTAAAAAAGGCGATACAGTTTACGTAAATGCTGGCGAAGATAAGGGCAAAACTGGTCGTGTATTGAAGGTTCTTGTTAAAGAAGGACGTGCATTTGTAGAAGGTATCAATATGGTATCTAAAAGCACAAAACCGAATGCTAAGAATCCGCAAGGTGGTATCGTGAAGCAGGAAGCTTCTATCCACATTTCAAACTTGAACCCGGTTGATCCAAAAACTGGTAAAGCAACGCGTATTGGGAGAAAAAAGAGTTCGGAAGGAACTTTAGTGCGTTATTCTAAAAAATCAGGAGAGGAGATTAAGTAATGAGTAATACTGCTAGTCTTAAGAAAGAATATGCAGAGCGTATAGCACCTGCATTGAAATCACAGTTCCAGTATTCTTCTACAATGCAGGTACCCGTACTTAAGAAGATTGTTATCAATCAAGGGTTAGGTATGGCTGTTGCTGATAAGAAGATTATCGAAGTTGCAATCAATGAAATGACAGCTATCACAGGTCAGAAAGCTGTAGCTACCATTCTCGTAAAGATATCGCAAACTTTAAGTTGCGTAAAAAAATGCCGATTGGTGTTATGGTAACTTTACGTCGTGAAAGAATGTACGAATTCCTTGAAAAATTGGTTCGTGTAGCTCTTCCTCGTATTCGTGACTTCAAAGGTATCGAAAGTAAGTTTGATGGTAAAGGTAACTATACCCTTGGTATTCAGGAACAAATCATTTTCCCTGAAATAAATATCGATAGTATTACAAGAATTCTCGGAATGAATATTACCTTTGTAACCTCTGCGGAAACAGATGAAGAAGGTTATGCTTTGCTGAAGGAATTCGGTTTACCTTTTAAAAACGCTAAAAAAGACTAATAGATATGGCAAAGGAATCAATGAAAGCACGTGAAGTAAAACGTGCTAAATTAGTAGCCAAATACGCCGAAAGAAGAGCTGCTTTGAAGCAAATCGTAAGAACAGGTGATCCTGCTGATGCTTTTGAAGCTGCACAGAAGTTGCAAGAGTTGCCAAAGAATTCTAATCCGATTCGTATGCACAACCGTTGCAAACTGACTGGACGTCCTAAAGGTTATATTCGTCAATTCGGAATTTCGAGAATTCAATTCCGTGAGATGGCATCTAACGGACTGATCCCAGGCGTAAAAAAGCAAGCTGGTAATTATTGTTTAAATATTGTCAGGGTAGTCCTGATTAATTTAATTTATTTTTATATGACTGATCCAATAGCAGATTATTTAACGAGGTTGCGGAACGCGATTGGTGCAAAGCACAGAGTTGTTGAAGTTCCCGCTTCGAACTTGAAAAAAGAAATCACTAAGATTCTTTTTGAAAAAGGCTACATTCTTAATTATAAGTTTGTAGAAGATGGTCCTCAAGGAACTATTAAGGTTGCCTTGAAGTATGATTCTGTTAACAAAGTTAACGCAATCAAAAAGTTAGAAAGAATATCTTCTCCGGGTATGCGTAAGTATACTGGTTACAAAGATATGCCGCGTGTTATTAATGGGTTGGGTATTGCTATAATATCTACTTCCAAAGGTGTAATGACTAACAAAGAGGCTGCAGAACTGAAGATCGGTGGTGAAGTCTTGTGTTATGTATATTAATTAGGAGGAATTAGAATGTCAAGAATAGGAAAATTACCCATTAGTATCCCTGCTGGAGTGACAGTCACTCTGAAGGATAATGTGGTTACCGTAAAGGGACCCAAAGGCGAAATGAGCCAATATGTGAATCCTGCTATCAATGTTGCCATTGAAGACGGACACGTAACTTTAACAGAAAACGATAAAGAAATGCTTGATAACCCAAAGCAAAAACATGCTTTCCACGGTTTGTATCGTTCTTTGGTTCACAACATGGTTGTGGGCGTATCTGAAGGATACAAGAAGGAACTGGAACTTGTTGGTGTAGGTTATCGTGCTTCTAACCAAGGTAACATCATTGAGCTTGCTTTAGGTTATACACACAATATTTTCATTCAATTACCTGCTGAGGTAAAAGTTGAAACTAAGTCTGAAAGAAATAAGAATCCTCTTATTATATTGGAATCGTGTGACAAACAATTGCTTGGTCAAGTTTGCTCTAAAATACGTTCTTTCCGTAAGCCTGAACCATACAAGGGTAAAGGTATTAAGTTTGTTGGCGAAGTAATTCGTAGAAAGTCTGGTAAATCAGCCGGCGCTAAGTAATTCATATAAAATTAGATTATTATGACAACAAAAATAGAAAGACGAGTTAAGATCAAATATAGAGTACGCAACAAAATTTCAGGTACTACTGAATGTCCGCGTATGAGTGTATTTAGAAGTAACAAGCAAATTTATGTCCAGATTATCGATGATCTTCTGGTAAGACACTGGCTGCCGCTTCTTCTTTAGGTTTGACTGATAAAGTTGCTAAAAAAGAACAAGCTGCTAAAGTGGGTGAAATGATTGCTAAAAAGGCTCAGGAAGCAGGTATAACTACTGTTGTTTTCGACCGTAATGGTTACTTGTATCATGGGAGAGTAAAAGAAGTAGCTGATGCTGCTCGTAACGGTGGACTTAAATTTTAATCATTATGGCAGGAGTTAATAATAGAGTTAAGATTACTAACGATATAGAACTGAAAGATAGATTAGTTGCTATTAATCGTGTTACTAAAGTTACCAAAGGTGGTAGAACTTTTAGTTTCTCTGCAATCGTTGTTGTAGGTAACGAAGAAGGTATCATTGGTTGGGGACTTGGTAAAGCAGGTGAAGTAACAGCTGCTATCGCTAAAGGTGTTGAATCAGCTAAAAAGAACCTGGTGAAAGTGCCTATTTTGAAAGGTACTGTTCCTCATGAACAATCAGCTAGATTTGGTGGTGCTGAAGTATTCATCAACCTGCATCTCACGGAACTGGTGTTGTAGCTGGTGGTGCTATGCGTGCTGTATTGGAAAGTGTTGGTGTTACTGACGTTTTGGCTAAATCTAAAGGTTCTTCAAATCCGCACAACCTTGTTAAAGCTACAATCGAAGCTTTAAGTGAAATGCGTGATGCAAGAATGGTTGCTCAGAACAGAGGTATTAGTGTTGAAAAAGTATTTAGAGGATAAGGAGGAGATATGTCAACTATAAAGATTAAACAAGTTAAAAGTAGAATTGGTGCTCCAGCTGATCAGAAAAGAACTCTCGATGCACTGGGACTTCGTAAACTGAACCGTGTGGTTGAACACGAAAGCACTCCTTCAATTCTTGGGATGGTAGATAAAGTAAAACACTTGGTTGCCATTGTTAAGTAATTATTTGTTGAATAATAAAACGAAATTACAATATGAACTTAAGTAATTTAAAACCTGCAGAGGGATCTACTAAGACAAGAAAAAGAATTGGACGTGGAACTGGTTCTGGCTTAGGCGGTACTTCTACAAGAGGTCATAAGGGAGCTAAATCAAGATCTGGATACTCTAAGAAGATCGGTTTTGAAGGTGGTCAGATGCCTCTTCAACGTCGAGTTCCTAAATTTGGTTTCAAGAATATCAATCGTGTAGAATATAAAGCCATCAATCTGGATACTATCCAGAAACTTGCTGAAGCTAAGAGCTTGGCAAAAATTGGTGTAAACGACTTTATCGAAGCAGGATTTATATCTTCAAATCAGTTGGTAAAAGTATTGGGTAACGGAACTCTGACTAACAAGCTGGAAGTAGAAGCTCATGCATTCTCTAAGACTGCAACTGCTGCTATTGAAGCTGCTGGTGGAACTGTAGTAAAACTCTGATTCAATGAGAAAAGCTATTGAAACATTAAAGAATATATGGAAGATTGAGGATCTGAGACAGCGGATCCTCATCACCATATTGTTTGTGGCAATTTACCGTTTCGGATCATATGTCGTATTACCGGGTATCAATCCGGCAATGCTGGCAAAAATTGCACTGAACAAACAAGTGAAGGCCTTTTAGCTTGTTAAATATGTTCTCTGGAGGAGCATTTTCTAATGCCTCTATTTTTGCATTAGGAATCATGCCTTATATCTCTGCATCTATTGTAATCCAGTTGTTGGGAATCGCTGTGCCGTATTTCCAGAAGCTGCAACGCGAAGGTGAGAGCGGCAGAAGAAAAATGAATCAATATACTCGTTATTTGACGATTGCTATATTGTTAGTTCAGGCCCCTTCTTATTTGCTCAATCTTAAAATGCAGGCTGGCCCTTCCTTAAATGCTTCATTAGATTGGACTCTGTTTATGGTTACCTCTACCATTATTTTGGCAGCAGGTAGTATGTTTATTTTGTGGCTTGGTGAAAGAATTACTGATAAAGGTATTGGTAACGGTATTTCATTTATCATCTTGATTGGTATTATCGCTCGTTTCCCTGATGCTTTGTTGCAAGAAGTTGTATCCAGAGTAGCAAATAAGAGTGGTGGTTTGATCATGTTTATAATTGAAATCGTATTCTTGTTATTAGTGATTGGTGCTGCTATTCTTTTGGTACAAGGTACAAGAAAGATTCCTGTACAGTATGCAAAAAGAATTGTTGGTAACAAGCAATATGGTGGTGCTAGACAATACATTCCTTTGAAAGTGAATGCTGCTGGTGTTATGCCTATCATTTTTGCTCAGGCAATCATGTTTATTCCAATTACGTTTATCGGTTTTTCAAATGTAAATGATGCGGGCGGTTTCTTGCATGCGTTTACAGATCATACAAGTTTCTGGTATAATTTTGTTTTTGCGGTAATGATTATATTATTTACATATTTCTATACTGCAATTACAATTAATCCGACTCAGATGGCTGAGGATATGAAGAGAAATAATGGTTTCATCCTGGTATTAAACCGGGAAAGAAAACAGCAGAGTATATTGATGATATAATGTCTCGTATTACTTTGCCGGGTTCTTTCTTCTTGGCTTTAGTTGCTATTATGCCTGCTTTTGCCGGTATATTCGGAGTGCAAGCAGGATTTGCTCAATTCTTCGGCGGTACATCTTTGTTAATTCTTGTAGGTGTTGTTCTTGATACACTGCAACAGGTTGAAAGTCATTTGTTGATGAGACACTATGATGGTCTGTTGAAGTCTGGTCGTATTAAAGGACGCGCTGGTGTAGCGGCATATTAATTCTTTAGATTAGAAATGATATTTCTTAAAACAGAAGATGAAATAGAATTGCTCCGTCAGAGTAACCTGCTTGTTGGTAAAACTCTTGCAGAGGTTGCCAAACTGGTGAAGCCTGGTGTAACTACACGTGAGTTGGATAAGGTTGCTGAAGAGTTCATTAGAGATCATGGGGCAACTCCAACTTTCAAAGGATTTCCGAATCAATATGGAGAACCATTTCCCGCATCTCTTTGTACTTCTGTTAATGAGCAGGTTGTACATGGAATCCCAGGGGATATTGTACTGAAAGATGGCGATATCGTATCAGTGGATTGCGGAACTTACATGAATGGTTTTTGTGGTGATTCTGCTTATACTTTTTGTGTAGGAGAGGTGGACGAAGAAATTCGTAACTTGTTGAAGGTAACTAAAGAAGCGTTATATATTGGCATTCAGAACGCAGTGCAAGGCAAAAGAATCGGAGACATCGGGTATGCTATTCAGCAATATTGTGAGTCTCACTCTTATGGTGTAGTGCGTGAGTTTGTTGGTCATGGCATTGGTAAAGAGATGCACGAAGATCCTCAAGTGCCTAATTATGGTAAAAGAGGATATGGACCTTTGATGAAAGAGGCTTTGCATAGCGATAGAGCCGATGATAACATTGGGAGGATCGACAAGTGATTATGGAACGTGATGGATGGACTGTGAGGACCAGAGATCGTAAATGTGCTGCACATTTTGAACATACGATAGCTGTTGGAGCTGGTGAAGCTGATATTTTGTCTTCATTCAATTCATAGAAGAAGTTTTAGGAGATAAAGCAATATAATATGGCAAAGCAATCTGCAATAGAACAAGATGGAGTTATAGTTGAAGCATTGTCAAATGCAATGTTTCGTGTTGAATTAGAAAACGGACATGAGATTACTGCACATATTTCAGGTAAGATGCGGATGCATTACATCAAGATTTTGCCGGGAGATAAAGTGAGAGTCGAAATGTCTCCTTACGACTTATCGAAAGGAAGAATTGTGTTTAGATATAAATAAAATAAGATATGAAAGTAAGAGCATCATTAAAGAAACGCACGCCAGAATGTAAGATCGTTAGACGTAATGGCCGTTTGTATGTTATTAACAAGAAAAATCCTAAGTATAAACAACGTCAAGGATAATTTGTTATTTTTGCAAAAAAAATAATTAAGTATATGGCTATAAGAATAGTTGGTGTAGATTTACCTCAGAACAAAAGAGGTGAAATTGCGTTGACCTATGTATATGGAATAGGTCGCAGTAGTTCAGCAAAAATTTTAGATAAAGCTGGTGTAGATAAAGATCTGAAGGTTAAAGACTGGACAGATGATCAAGCTGCTAAGATTCGTGAGATTATCGGTGCAGAGTATAAAGTGGAAGGTGATCTTCGTTCTGAAATCCAATTGAACATTAAGCGATTAATGGATATTGGTTGCTATCGTGGTGTACGTCACCGTATTGGTCTGCCTGTTAGAGGTCAGAGCACTAAGAACAATGCACGTACTCGTAAAGGTAGAAAGAAAACCGTTGCTAATAAGAAAAAAGCTACTAAATAATAATTGTTGATATGGCAAAAAAAACAGTTGCAGCTAAAAAGAGAAATGTGAAAGTAGACGCTAATGGACAGTTGCATGTTCATTCATCTTTCAACAATATTATTGTTTCTCTTGCAAACAGTGAAGGGCAGATTATCTCTTGGTCATCTGCTGGTAAAATGGGATTTAGAGGTTCTAAAAAGAATACTCCTTATGCAGCGCAGATGGCTGCCCAGGATTGTGCAAAGATTGCATTCGATCTTGGCCTGAGAAAGGTAAAAGCATATGTGAAGGGTCCAGGTAACGGACGTGAGTCTGCTATTAGAACTATCCACGGTGCTGGTATCGAAGTTACTGAAATCATTGACGTGACTCCGCTTCCACATAATGGTTGTCGTCCTCCGAAAAGACGTAGAGTTTAATTTACCTTTAACTTACACAATGATCTTGATTTTGTTTTTGGATTACATTTAATTTCTCTCTGTAATCGCGGCTGCAACAAATTAAGTTCATGAATAAACAATTAAATATTTAAAAGAAATGGCTAGATATACTGGACCAAAATCGAGAATCGCCCGTAAATTCGGTGAAGGAATCTTTGGAGCTGACAAAGTTTTGTCAAAGAAGAACTATCCTCCCGGACAACATGGTAATTCAAGAAAAAGAAAAACTTCTGAATATGGTGTGCAACTTCGTGAAAAGCAGAAAGCTAAATACACCTATGGAGTTTTAGAAAAACAATTCCGCAATTTGTTTGAAAAAGCAGCTACTGCTAAAGGTATTACCGGTGAGGTACTCCTTCAATTGCTGGAAGGCCGTCTTGACAACGTAGTATTCCGTTTGGGAATTGCTCCTACACGTGCTGCTGCTCGTCAGTTGGTTAGTCACAAGCACATTACTGTAGATGGTGAAGTGGTAAACATCCCTTCATTTGCAGTAAAACCAGGACAATTGATTGGTGTTCGTGAAAGATCTAAATCTTTGGAAGTAATTGCTAATTCTCTTGCAGGTTTCAATCATAGCAAGTATGCTTGGTTGGAATGGGACGAAGCTTCTAAGGTTGGTAAAATGTTGCACATACCTGAAAGAGCAGACATTCCTGAGAACATTAAAGAACATTTGATCGTTGAATTGTATTCTAAATAATAATTAATTTCATGGCGATATTAGCATTTCAAAAACCTGATAAAGTATTAATGTTGGAGGCGGACTCCAGATTCGGTAAATTCGAATTCCGTCCGTTGGAACCGGGTTTTGGTATTACTGTAGGTAATGCATTACGCCGAATCCTTCTTTCTTCATTAGAGGGTTTTGCTATCACTACTATCAGAATCGATGGTGTGGAGCATGAATTTTCTAGTGTACCTGGAGTAAAAGAGGATGTTACCAACATTATCTTGAATCTGAAACAAGTGAGATTCAAGCAAGTAGTTGAAGAGTTCGAGAGCGAAAAAGTGAGCATCACTGTCGAGAATTCCAGTGAATTTAAAGCAGGTGACATAGGTAAGTATTTGACTGGATTTGAAGTGTTAAATCCGGAATTAGTTATTTGTCATTTAGATTCTAAGTCAACTATGCAGATTGATATTACAATTAACAAAGGCGTGGTTATGTACCTGCTGATGAGAATCGCGAGTATTGCACGGATGTTAATGTAATTCCAATCGACTCTATTTATACACCGATACGTAATGTCAAGTATGCTGTAGAAAACTTCCGTGTAGAACAGAAGACTGACTACGAAAAGCTAGTACTTGAAATTAGTACCGACGGTTCTATACATCCGAAAGAAGCGCTGAAAGAAGCTGCAAAAATTCTGATTTATCACTTCATGTTGTTCTCTGACGAGAAGATCACGCTTGAAAGTAATGATACTGATGGCAATGAAGAGTTTGATGAAGAAGTATTGCACATGCGTCAGCTGTTGAAAACTAAACTCGTTGATATGGACTTGTCAGTTCGTGCCCTCAATTGCTTGAAGGCTGCTGACGTAGAAACTCTCGGCGACTTGGTACAATTCAACAAAACTGACCTGCTAAAATTCAGAAACTTCGGAAAGAAATCGCTTACCGAGCTTGATGATTTGCTGGAAAGTCTGAATCTGTCGTTTGGAACCGACATTTCTAAATATAAATTAGATAAAGAATAAAAAATGAGACATAATAAAAAATTCAATCATTTAGGTCGTACTGCTTCTCATAGAAGCGCTATGTTATCTAACATGGCTTGCTCTTTGATCAAGCACAAAAGAATCACTACGACTGTTGCAAAGGCGAAAGCTTTGAAAAAGTTTGTTGAGCCTTTGATTACTAAGTCTAAAGAAGATACTACGAACTCTCGTCGTGTTGTATTTAGCAACTTGCAAGATAAGATTGCAGTAACAGAGCTGTTCAAAGAAATCTCTGTTAAGATTGCTGATCGTCCGGGTGGTTATACTCGTATTATCAAGACTGGTAACCGTTTGGGTGATAATGCAGAAATGTGCTTCATCGAGTTGGTTGACTACAATGAAAACATGGCTAAAGAAAAAGTTGCTAAGAAAGCTACTCGTACTCGTCGTTCGAAGAAAGCTGCTGAAGCTGCTCCTGCTGCTGTTGAAGTTCCTGCAACTGAAGCTCCTAAGGCTGAAGAACCAAAAGCTGAATCAGCTGAATAATTTTACAGTTATTCTTATAGATATAAAAAAGGCTACCTGTGAGGGTAGCCTTTTTTGTTTGTCTGCCGTTTACTAATACTAAGATACATTAAAATATATCTTAATAGAACTTTTCATAGAGAGAATCTGTTATATTTGCAGGTGAATATGGCAAAATTTGTAAAGGTAATATTGTTTCTGTTGCTGACTGTTGCTTTTCATAGCATAGCAGGCAATGTTTCTACTGCGAAAGTGGTGGATGAACAGGAGCGTGCTATTACATATGCAATGAGACAGCATGGGGAAATCAGCGCACCGGATCTTCCTGGTAAGCCAGTGGCTGAATTGAACAACTTGCAAAGCCATCAGATATCTGTAACACGTATTCAACGTGTGCAACTTGGAGAATATTTCTTTTCTTTAAAAAATGCGCTACAATGTTGTGCTGATCGTGATAACTCACTTTCACAACACTGGGGGCGGATTTATGGTACAACAACTTCCTATTATTGCCAGCCATCAAGTGAATACTATGTATATACTTTGAGGCGTATAATTATTTAGTAGTCTATTTATTGGTATTGTTTATTTTGTGGTTACTGGTATCTTCTGTAATACCGGTGACTATATCCTTTTTATCTTTATATTTTTACTAATAATTTAAACTTTAAATATTATGGCAACTATTCAAACGATTGATGCTACTATCTTCGCATCTTCACACCCCGATATCGCAAAACGTACAAGTGTTTCAGGAGTTTTAATTTCTTCTGTAATGTTATTGGTCGGTATTTTAGCTTTTGTTTCCACTTTCGAATTGGATGATAAGTCTTCTACGGTTAGTATGGCTTTGATGGTTCTGGGAACAGGTTTATTCCTTATGGGGATTTTCCGTCTCTTCTGGAAATCAAAAGAAGTTATTTATTTGCCAACCAAAAGTGTGGCTAAAGAGCATAGTATATTCTTTGATTTGAAACACATGGATGCTTTGAGGAATCTTGTGAATTCGGGTTCATTCTCAGCAGGTTCGCATATAAAGAGTGAGGCTAGTGGTAATATACGTATGGATGTGATACTTTCTGCTGATAAAAAGTTTGCAGCTGTACAGTTATTCCAGTTTATACCTTATACATATCAGCCAATAACGTCAGTGCAGTATTTCACTGATGAACAAGCTTCAGCGGTAATAGCGTTTCTGACAAAAAGTAAAATGCAGTAAAAGTATCTCTACAAAATCTGTTTGACTTAGTTTTTTCCGACACATTAAAACAGGTAGCTTGAAGTTTTATATTCAGTTTGCTGCTACTAAATAAAGCAGGTTTTGGATGTTACTACAATAGAAAACTTTGATTTTTATACAAGGAATGGGGATTAGTCGTTAATGACGGCGATCCCCATTTTCTTCATTAAGAAGCAGGCATTCATATTTTGCGCAACTCCGTTTCTCATTTGGTAAGAGAAGGTGAGTTCGTTGTTCGTAATGTCAGCTTCGAAACAGTAATTCCGGATATTTTGTGGGAAGGAGTCCACTAAGTTCCTAGCAACAAGTCATGAGTGGCGATGATGCCATTGGTATTCATGTGCATGAATTGTTTGATGAGGGCGAAAGAACCTTTCTGTTTATCCATAGAGTTTGTACCTTTCAATATTTCATCAAGGATGATGAAAGTTCTTCTCCTGCTTCAAGCTTATCTATGATTAATTTAAGTCGCTTGAGTTCGGCAAAGAAATAAGATTCGTTGTCGGCTAAGGAGTCACTGGTCCGAAGGCTGGTGACGAGGCGAGCCGGATATATTTCCATCCGCTTTGCCCAAACGGGAGCCCCTATACATGCTAGTAGATAGTTCACTCCTACAGTACGTAAATACGTGCTTTTTCCTGCCATATTGGCTCCTGTGATAATAATAAAGAAAGGACGTCTTTCAATGTCTATTCCGTTGCGTACACATTTGTTGCGATCCATTAAAGGATGCCCCAAAGCTTCAGCCTGCAGATGGAAAGATTGAGCAGCAATGGTAGGATAGATGTAATCCGGATGATTATATGCGAATGTTGCCAGAGAACAATAAGCGTCAATTTCTCCGATGGTTTCTATCCAGCGGGGAAGGTCAGATGCGTGGATTTCTTTCCACTTCTCGATTCGCATCACTTGGCGCAGCTCCCAGAATATCAGTCCATTGAGTATCGTGCTTATTAGCAGATTGCTTCGTTGATCGAGCGCGTTCATCAGTTTTGAAAGCTGGCGTACTGCTTGAGAAGCGGTTTGATTCTGACTTGTAAGTTCCGTTTTTAACTTTTGCAGTATATGACTTTGCATTTCTTTCTGTTCAGTGAGAAGAATCTGGTCAGCGTATGTCGAAAGAATTTGTAGCTTTTCTCCGTAGGTCGTTTGTAGTTTAGTGATTCCTTTAGAAAAAATAGTGCTGAATAATACAAAGCCAACAAACACTCCTCCTGCAATATTGGCCGAGATAATACCTAAAATGGCTAGACCTATACATAAGAAATTAATGATCGTTACCGCTGTCGGGAGGATGCGTAGAAGTGTACGCTTCCGATAATAACTTGGACTGTTTGCCCATTCTTTGATTTCGGTGGTATCGGCAGGTTTTCCTTTATAGAGTAAGCCGAGCAAGCGGATTTGTTGGCGATATTCTAAGTCTGTGGACAATTCATGTATAGCTTCCTGGCGATGTTCAATAGCTTCTTTGTTTTCCAGATGTGCATTGAACCAGTTTGCAAGATGCAGTTTGCCAATAGGCGTTGCAGTGCGGTTGATGTATTGGAAAAGAGAATGTTCGCCAAATACGTCTAAATCAAGAGTGTAGAGATGAGATGGATTAACAAATTCTTTTCCATCATCAAAATCAGAAAAGTCATATTGCATGGCACGTAGCTCCTGCTCATTGATTTCTATTTTCTTTTTCAGAAAGTCTTTTCGGTAGAACCAGAAATTATGGCGTTTTACCAGCCAGATGAATAAGATAAAAGGTAAGATAGCGAAAGCAGAGAGACATAGCCACCCATCAGACCAAAAGATAATAGCATTTGCTACAGCTCCTACGAATAAGATCAGGCGGAGAAGACTGATATAATAGATACGTTTCCGTGCATTCTGTAACTCCAGTTCTGTTTTCTGAATGATTTGCTGATATGTAGTAATGATCTGTTCTTGTTTTTCCATGACAAATTTAATTCTTTTCCACAAAGGTAATATAATTCATGACGGTCGGGATAAGAGCTTGTTTTTGTCGAGAGCAGATTTACTGTTTATTAACGGAAGATAGAAAGGAATAACAAGCTCATATTATGACTTGTCTGGATAATGCCTTTACTAGCTGTAAGGAATGGGGTATATAAGTTCTGTTTCCGTTTAATAAGAGTAGGGGGCATTTCCTGATAGCAGCTTTTTTTCAATATTTCTTTCCTCATTCTTGCATTTATCCGCTAAAATTTATAACTTTCCACTCGAAAAGGCGTTAGACAGGAAAGGAGGATGCTTATGAAGAAAGGATGTATCTTATGTTTGCTGATAAGCGTGATTAGCCTTCCGTTAATTGCGCAGAATATTATTTATTCCAACCTGAAAGAGTTGCTGGCTCAACATGGTGATACCACAGCCGTGTTGCGTGTAGAAAAACGTTCCAGAAATCAGATTGTATTGACAGGAGGGGCTGATTACCGGATAACGGCCGGTGATGACGAGTCGATGTGTCGACGCTTGAAGAAGCGTTGTTTTGCCGTGCGTGACGAAAAAGGAGATTTATATTTGAATTGTCGTAAGTTGCGCTATAAAAAGTTACGCTTTGGAGCATGGTATGCCCCTGCCGTTCAATTGGGTAAAAATATCTATTTTTGTGCCATGCCTCTAGGTTCGGTTATCGGAGGAAACTTTGTAGAAGAGGATGACGTAAAACTGGGAGGGAATATTGGCGATGCTCTTGCCGCTTCAAGTTTGGTTACGAAACGCGTCTGTTATGAGCTAAATGGTGAAACAGGAAAAGTCGATTTTCTAGGAAAAGATAAAATGCTTCAATTATTGAAGAATTATCCGGAACTGAAACAGGCATATTTGAAAGATGATAGTCAGGAGGCGAAGCATACCTTTAAATATTTGTTGGAGTTGCGGAATAAACAAAAAAAGTAATTTTGTCGATCTCTGTTGGTATAGCAGAGAAAGAGTATGTTCATAATACAATCATGGTCATAGTGATATGATTAGGGTGCGGATTATGCAAATAACACAGAACTCATAGCTTTGATTTAATGGAAAAATCCGCTATCCATTTTAATAAAAGCCCTACTAGTCCGTTTGGATAAAAGACCTGCATTTGTATCTGTATAAAAGCATAAGAGACTCCTGACATTGCCTGTATCTTACCATTCTATTAAGCAGTAAATGTAATAATGCCTTTCTGATAATAAATCTGTTATTTCTCTTGTCTTTTATCTTCTTTTTTTCTATATTGCGAAGAGTTATAAGACTGTATTGCTTACAGTTTGTAATCCTTAATTCTGTTTATTATGAGAATAACTCTTGGCAACACGCTACCTCCTTATCCGGATTTTGTAGAAGGTATCCGGAGAGCTCCCGACCGTGGTTATACACTTACCCCGGCGCAGACCATCACAGCTTTAAAAAACGCTTTGCGTTATATTCCCTCCGAGTGGCACGAACAACTGGCTCCTGAATTTATGGAAGAACTACGCACTCGCGGGCGGATTTACGGATACCGTTTCCGTCCTGCCGGAGACTTGAAAGCAAAGCCGATTGATGAATATCAGGGGCAATGTATTGAAGGCAAAGCCTTTCAGGTAATGATTGACAATAACCTTTGCTTCGATATAGCCTTATATCCCTACGAACTTGTTACTTATGGTGAAACCGGGCAAGTTTGCCAAAATTGGATGCAATATCGACTGATTAAGCAATATCTGGAAGAACTTACCCAGGAACAGACACTGGTTATTGAATCCGGACATCCATTGGGGCTTTTCCGCTCCCGTCCCGATGCTCCCCGCGTTATAATTACCAATTCGATGATGATCGGACAATTCGACAATCAACATGATTGGCATATTGCCGCCCAGATGGGAGTTGCCAATTACGGACAGATGACAGCTGGTGGTTGGATGTATATCGGTCCTCAAGGCATTGTGCATGGCACTTTCAACACCCTCCTGAATGCCGGACGATTGAAACTCGGAATTCCACAAGACCAAGATTTGCGGGGACACTTATTTATTTCTTCCGGTTTGGGAGGAATGAGTGGTGCACAACCTAAAGCAGCCGAAATAGCAGGAGCAGTCTCCATCATAGCCGAAGTAGATCGTTCACGCATTGAAACACGTTACCGCCAGGGATGGGTGGGGCGTGTGACTGCAGATATCATAGAAGCATACCGGATGGCAGCTGAAGCAATGCGACGCCGTGAACCTTGTTCCATTGCCTATCATGGAAATATAGTAGACCTGCTCGAGTATGCCGAGCGTGAAAAGATTTTGATCGAACTATTATCCGATCAAACCTCCTGTCACGCCGTTTACGAAGGTGGATACTGCCCAGCCGGACTGACTTTCGAGGAACGCACACGCCTTCTTCACGAATCGCCGGAGGAATTCCGTCACTTGGTAGACATATCTTTGCACCGTCATTTCGAGGTCATCAAGAAATTGGTAGCCCGCGGAACTTATTTTTTTGATTATGGAAACTCTTTCATGAAAGCCATATACGATGCCGGAGTAAAAGAAATCTCCTATAATGGTGTTGATGAAAAAGACGGATTTATCTGGCCGAGTTATGTCGAAGATATTATGGGACCCCAACTCTTTGATTACGGCTACGGTCCGTTCAGGTGGGTCTGCTTGAGTGGTAAACACGAAGATCTGATAAAAACAGACCATGCGGCTATGGAGTGTATTGACGTCAATCGGCGCGGTCAGGATCTGGACAACTATAATTGGATACGGGATGCAGAAAAGAATCAACTCGTGGTGGGTACACAGGCACGTATTCTTTATCAGGATGCAGTTGGAAGAATGAAGATAGCCTCCATTTCAATGAGATGGTTCGCCGGGGTGAAGTAGGCCCTATTATGCTGGGACGAGATCACCACGATGTCAGCGGTACGGATTCTCCTTTCCGGGAGACGTCAAATATCAAAGACGGAAGTAATGTGATGGCAGATATGGCTGTGCAATGCTTTGCCGGAAATTGTGCCCGTGGGATGAGTCTGGTAGCCTTGCATAATGGAGGTGGAGTCGGTATCGGCAAAGCAATCAATGGCGGTTTTGGTATGGTATGCGACGGTAGCGAACGGGTAGATGAAATACTCCGTTCGGCAATGCTTTGGGACGTAATGGGAGGAGTAGCCCGCCGTTCGTGGGCGCGTAATCCGCATGCGATGGAAACGAGTGAAGCATTTAATGAGTCCCATGCTGGAGATTATCAGATAACAATGCCGTATGTGGCGGACGAAGAATTAATAAAGAAGATAGTTCCATCTATTGTGGGAAAGTAGTCTCACAATATAAGAGAAAGCGTTCCCATAATGTGAAGGAATAAATTCCCACAATATATGGAACAGTTTGAACATGCTGTTATTTTGGATAAACCATGTGGCTATTTGATGTAAAACATATAGTTATTCAGTAAAGTATAACCTCTATAATAATAGATATTTGATATGAGTTGGAATAAGATTATTGAATGTGTCCCCAATTTTAGCGAGGGACGTGATTTGGAGAAAATAGATCAGATAGTAGCCCCTTTCCGTAGTAAAGCCGGAGTAAAACTGCTTGATTACAGTAATGATGAAGATCATAACCGTCTGGTTGTCACACTTGTGGGAGAGCCGGAAGCACTGTGTGAAGCAGTAGTTGAAGCCGTTGGTGTAGCTGTCCGTTTGATCGACCTGAATCAGCACACCGGGCAACATCCTCGTATGGGAGCGGTAGATGTAATTCCTTTCATCCCGATTAAGAACACCAGTATGGAAGAAGCCATCGAACTCTCTAAAAAGTAGCGGCGAAAGTTGCGGAGCTATATAATCTTCCCGTCTTCCTGTATGAAAAGTCGGCTACTGCGCCACACCGGGAAAATCTCGCCTCCGTTCGTAAAGGCGAGTTTGAAGGAATGGCCGAAAAGATCAAACTACCCGAATGGCAACCTGACTTCGGACCTGCTGAACGACATCCGACCGCAGGTACCGTAGCAATCGGAGCCCGTATGCCACTCGTAGCTTACAATATTAATCTAAGTACAGATAATATGGAGATAGCCACTAAGATAGCGAAAAATATCCGCCATATCAATGGAGGACTTCGTTATGTAAAAGCAATGGGAGTGGAACTGAAAGAGCGAAACATTACCCAAGTATCCATTAACATGACCGACTATACCCGTACCGCACTCTACCGTGCCTTCGAATTAGTACGTATCGAAGCCCGTCGTTACGGTGTTACAATTGTAGGTAGTGAAATAATCGGTCTTGTACCGATGGAAGCTCTGATTGATACCGCTTCCTACTATCTCGGACTCGAAAACTTTACCATGCAGCAAGTTCTCGAAGCTCGTATCATGGAATAGTCAATAAGAAAATAGAATGAATCACAATTGCTTTATGGCAAATATCATTCTAAAAGAACGTGCCATTCATATCTCCATTTATTATATGAACTAATTATGATGAACTATTTATGAGTGAAAACCTAATCATATTTAACGCCCGTATCGTAACCCCCATCGGCTTTTCCGCCCGTAAAGGAGAGGAAATGTCTCAACTGCAAATCATAGAAAACGGAACCGTGGAAGTGACCAAAGGAATCATTACCTACGTTGGTGAAAACCGTGGTGAAGATCGGGATGGTTACTACCAGCACTATTGGCATTATAACGCTCGCGGGCATTGCCTTTTACCCGGTTTCGTCGACTCCCATACCCATTTTGTATTTGGCGGAGAACGTTCCGAAGAATTATCCTGGCGTCTGAAAGGCGAAAGCTATATGTCAATCATGGAGCGGGGAGGGGGAATTGCAAGTACCGTCAAAGCCACCCGGCAAATGAACTACCTTAAACTTCGTTCAGCCGCCGAAAGCTTCCTGAAGAAGATGAGCACCATGGGAGTAACCACCGTAGAAGGTAAAAGTGGCTACGGCCTGGATCGGGACACAGAATTACTACAACTAAAAGTAATGCGCAGCCTGAATAACGCCGAGCATAAACGCCTCGATATAGTCTCCACTTTCCTCGGCGCCCACGCCCTTCCCGAAGAATATGCAGGGAGAAGCGACGAATACATCGATTTCCTGATTCGTGAAATGCTTCCCCTTATCCATTCCGGTAAGTGGGCAGAATGTTGTGATGTCTTTTGCGAACAAGGCGTTTTCTCTATCGAACAATCCCGTCGCCTGCTTCAGGCAGCCAAAGAGCACGGTTTCCTGTTGAAACTCCATGCCGACGAAATCGTCTCTCTCGGCGGTGCCGAACTGGCAGCCGAACTCGGAGCACTGTCTGCCGACCATCTCCTGCATGCTTCCGATGCCGCATTCGTGCAATGGCCGATGCCGGAGTAGTAGCCACCCTGTTACCTCTGACAGCTTTCGCCTTGAAAGAACCCTACGCGCGAGGTCGTGAAATGATTGACGCCGGTTGTGCTGTGGCACTTGCCACCGACCTGAATCCCGGCAGTTGTTTCTCCGGTTCCATCCCGCTGACCATTGCTCTGGCCTGCATCTATATGCAAATGAGCATCGAAGAAACCATCACTGCTCTCACCCTGAACGGAGCCGCCGCCCTTCAACGAGCCGACCGTATTGGAAGTATCGAAGTAGGTAAACAAGGCGATTTCGTCATTCTCAATTCCGACAACTATCATATTCTACCTTACTATATAGGCATGAATTGCGTAATCATGACTATTAAAGGCGGCATACTTTATCCCGTCGCTTAATAGTTGAAAAACTCTCATTCATTAATCACTTAAAAAACAGAATACCATGTTAGCAGATTTAACCGTAAAAGATTTCTTAGATAAAGTAGCTTGCAGTGACCCTGTGCCCGGTGGCGGTAGTATTGCCGCTTTGAATGGAGCGCTGGCTTCCTCCCTTTCTACGATGGTGGCACGGCTGACCGTAGGAAAAAAAGGATACGAAGTCAGTGAAGAAGTAATGCAGCACGCACAAACCATCACCCTCCGTTTGCTAGACGAATTTATGGCGCTTATTGACAAAGATTCAGCTGCCTACAACGAAGTATTTGCCTGCTTTAAACTACCTAAAACAACCGACGAAGAGAAAGCCGCCCGAAGTGCTGCTATCCAGAAGGCAACCAAACAAGCCGCCCTCGTTCCGTTGGAAGTAGCCCGCAAAGCACTGGATATGATGTCCGTTATAGCAGATGTTGCCCGTCTCGGTAACCGGAATGCTGTCACAGATGCCTGTGTAGCAATGATGTCCGCCCGTACCGCCGTATTGGGAGCCTTACTGAATGTCCGTATCAACCTCGGTTCGCTCAAAGACAGAGATTTTGTCCTCCAGCTGCAAACCGAAGCCGATGCCATCGAGCAAACCGCCTGTCAGAGAGAAAAAGATTTGTTGGATGCCGTAAATCAAGACCTGCGCGTATGAGTAAGAATGTATACCATATCGGTTCCGGAGCACTGACCTTCGAAATCATCGAACGAATTATAAACGAAAACCTGAAACTGGAACTAGCCCCCGAAGCCAAGTTACGCATCCAGAAATGCCGTGACTACCTCGACCAAAAAATAGCTTCTTCCGAAGAACCATTATACGGCATAACAACAGGTTTCGGCTCTCTATGCACTAAAAATATATCTCCCGATGAACTGGGAACCCTCCAGGAGAACTTGATAAAAAGCCATGCTTGCAGCGTAGGCGAAGAAATCCGCCCCGTCATCATCAAACTGATGATGCTTCTCAAAGCCCACGCCCTCTCATTGGGACATAGCGGCGTACAAGTTATCACCGTGCAACGCATCCTCGATTTTTTCAATAATGACGTCATGCCAATTGTCTACGACCGCGGTTCCCTTGGAGCCTCCGGCGACCTGGCACCGCTCGCCAATCTTTTCCTTCCTCTGATAGGTGTCGGTGATGTCTACTATAAAGGAAAAAAGTGCGAAGCCATCAGCGTACTCGACGAGTTTGGCTGGGAACCGGTCAAACTAATGAGCAAAGAAGGACTAGCCCTGCTGAACGGCACCCAATTTATGAGTGCCAACGGTGTGTTTGCTATGCTCAAAGCCTTTCGCCTCTCGAAAAAGGCCGACCTGATAGCCGCCCTTTCCCTCGAAGCCTTTGACGGCCGTATCGACCCGTTTATGGACTGCATCCAGCAAATCCGTCCCCATCAGGGACAGATTGAGACAGGCGAAGCCTTCCGCAAACTACTGGCAGGCAGCGAACTAATCGAACGCCACAAGGAACATGTGCAAGATCCCTATTCCTTCCGCTGCATCCCACAAGTACATGGCGCCACCAAAGATGCCATCCGCTACGTTGCCTCCGTACTGCTGACCGAAATCAATTCCGTCACGGACAACCCCACCATCTTCCCCGATGAAGACCGGATCATCTCCGGCGGAAACTTTCACGGGCAACCGCTTGCCATCTCTTATGACTTCCTCGCCATCGCCCTGGCCGAATTGGGAAATATCTCCGAACGCCGTGTCTCCCAACTGATTATGGGACTCCGTGGACTACCTGAATTTCTCGTAGCTAACCCCGGTCTGAACTCCGGATTCATGATTCCCCAGTATGCCGCCGCCTCCATGGTCAGCCAGAATAAAATGTACTGCTATGCAGCTTCTAGCGATTCCATAGTCTCCTCCAACGGACAGGAAGACCATGTAAGCATGGGTGCCAATGCCGCCACCAAACTCTATAAAGTGATGGACAACCTGGAACATATCCTTGCCATCGAACTGATGAACGCCGCACAAGGCATCGACTTCCGCCGCCCGCAGAAAACCTCTCCCGTTCTTGAGCGTTTCCTCCATGCCTATCGGAAAGAAGTGCCTTTTGTAAAAGATGACATCGTGATGTACAAGGAGATACATAAAACAGTCGCCTTCCTGAAAAGGACACAGATTGATTATTGACCATAAACCAACCCTTTTTCGCTTTTCGTTAATAATGGTGACTGTTGCCGGATAAGTGTCGATTCTTATCGATATTTATCGGCATTTATTGGCTACCATCTCTTCTGTTAGCGATAAAACTTTACTTCCTATATTCCCCTCTTTTACCTTTCCTCTGTGTTTGTTCCAAATTTCCTATTAACACTTGTTTCATTTTACTCTATTGAATGATAATAATTCCCAAATGGACTATAAATAGATGGAAACTTGATTTGCTAATTGAGTTTTCTGCATATCTTTGTTCCGTTTTTCCTTTGGAAATGAAAAGAAAACGAAAACTGCATTTTAAATAAAATAGAAAAACGGATGATGACAGAGCATGGAAAAGACGCTTCCCAACGGGTAGAGTTAAGAGAACGGATCATAACGGCGGCAACAGAAGCTTTTACTTCAAAAGGCATCAAGAGTATTACAATGGACGACATTGCGGCAGCATTAGGAATATCCAAGCGTACCCTCTATGAAGTCTTTTCGGATAAAGAATCGTTGTTGAAAGAATGTATACTGAAAGCACAGGCAGACAGAGATAAGTACTTGCAGAAAGTCTTTGAACAGTCGCACAATGTGTTGGAGGTGATACTTGCAGTCTTTCAGAAGAGCATTGAGATGTTTCATCAGACGAACAAACGCTTTTTTGAAGATATCAAGAAATATCCAAAGGTGTATGAGATGATGAAGAACCGGCAGGACAGTGATTCGATGAAAACGATGTCTTTCTTCAAAACAGGAGTAGAGCAGGGCATCTTTCGTTCGGATGTAACTTCGCTATTGTCAATTTGCTGGTACGTGAGCAATTTGATGTGCTTTTAAATACAGACATCTGCAATGAATATCCTTTCATTGAAGTGTATGAATCCATCATGTTTACTTATATACGCGGTATCTCCACCGAAAAAGGAGCAAAGGTACTGGAAGATTTTATACAAGAATATCGTAAGAACCGCATCGAAGACTAGAGCGTGAGTGAGGTTCTATTGACAAACAATTAAGATTAAATTAGAAATTCAGTTTATGAACAAGATGAAAAGATTGACAGGTAAGAAGATTCTTCTGTTAGCTGTGGCATTCTGTGCATTTGGTTTTGCGAAGGCGCAGGACACACAGACGGAGAAGAATATACTAACCTTAACCTTAGACAAAGCCCTGGAAATTGCATTGGATGAGAATCCGACAATGAAAGTGGCAGCGGAAGAAATCGCCTTAAAGAGAGTTGCCAGCAAGGAAGCTTGGCAAAGTCTGTTGCCGGAGGCTAGTATTGCCGGTTCGTTAGACCATACAATTAAAGCGGCTGAAATGAAATTGAACGATATATCGTTCAAGATGGGGCAAGACGGTACGAACACCGCCAATGCCGGGTTGAGTATTAACCTGCCACTCTTTGTGCCGGGTGTTTACCGTGCCATGTCGATGACAAAGACAGATATTGAACTCGCGGTGGAGAAGTCACGTGCTTCCAAACTGGATCTGGTGAATCAGGTAAGCAAGGCTTATTATCAGTTGATGCTTGCACAGGATAGCTATGAAGTGCTTCAAGGCAGCTATAAACTGGCAGAAGATAATTACAATGTAGTGAATGCCAAATATCAGCAGGGAACTGTGAGCGAATATGACAAGATCAGTGCGGAAGTACAGATGCGCAGCATTAAGCCGAACCTGATTGCGGCAGCCAATGCGGTGACTTTGGCTAAATTACAGTTAAAAGTTCTGATGGGCATCACTGCCGATGTGGAGATAAAGATTAATGATAATCTGACCAACTATGAGACGACCATGTTTGCCAACCAGTTGAAAGAAGAGAATGTAAATCTGGACAATAATACTACTATGAAGCAGTTGGACTTGAATATGAAGTTGCTTGAAAAGAACGTAAAATCTTTGAAGTCGAACTTTATGCCGACTCTTTCCATGAGCTTCTCCTATCAATATCAGTCATTGTATAATCCGAATATCAATTTCTTCGATTATAACTGGAGCAACAGTTCCAGCCTGATGTTCAATATCAGTATACCTTTATATAAGGCAAGCAATTTTACGAAAGTGAAATCTGCCCGTATACAGATGCGCCAGCTCGATTGGAATCTATCGATACGGAAAGACAGTTGAATATGCAGATTGTCAGTTGTCGCAATAACATGAGTGCCAGCACAGAGCAGGTAGTCAGCAACAAGGAAAATGTGATGCAGGCAAAGAAAGCGGTGGTGATTGCCGAAAAACGTTATGATGTAGGTAAGGGCACGGTGCTCGAACTGAACAGTTCCCAAGTGTCACTGACACAGGCGCAACTCACCTACAATCAGTCCATATACGATTACCTGGTTGCTAAGGCAGACCTCGATCAGGTTCTGGGAAAAGAATAAAGATAGACAACTAAAAAATTACAAGTAAGGAATATGAAAAGAAGTATCCAATTGGTAGCCCTGCTGTTAACTGTGTTTATGGGCTCATGTACAGGTGGAAAAGACAAAGCTGCTGCGGAACATGTGGACGCAAAGCCTATTGTGAAGCTGGCAGACGTAAAAGCCCGCCCCGTAGATCAAATACAGGATTACACAGCAACGGTGGAAGCCGAAGTAAAGAATAATATTGCGCCTTCGTCTCCCGTACGTATCGATCAGATTTTCGTAGAAGTGGGCGACCGCGTATCCAAAGGACAGAAACTTGTGCAGATGGATGCAGCCAACCTGAAACAGACGAAGCTGCAACTAGATAATCAGGAAATAGAATTCAACCGTATCGACGAATTATATAAAGTGGGCGGTGCGTCCAAATCAGAGTGGGATGCTTCGAAGATGCAACTCGATGTGAAGAAAACCGCTTATAAGAATCTGCTGGAGAATACCTCTTTGCAAAGCCCTATCAATGGTGTAGTCACTGCGCGCAACTATGATAATGGCGATATGTACAGTGGTGGAGAACCGGTTCTGGTAGTAGAACAGATCACTCCCGTGAAACTCCTGATTAACGTGTCTGAAACCTACTTCACGAAAGTGAAAAAAGGTACTCCTGTCGACGTGAAACTCGATGTATATGGTGATGAAGTCTTTACAGGAACCATCAACCTGATTTACCCTACCATAGATGCTACTACCCGTACATTCCAGGTGGAGATCAGACTGGATAATAAAGACCAGCGTGTGCGTCCGGGAATGTTTGCCCGTGCGACATTGAACTTCGGTACAGCAGAAAACGTAGTTGTTCCTGATTTGGCTATCGTTAAGCAGGCAGGTTCCGGCGACCGTTATGTATTCGTTTATAAAGACGGTAAAGTATCTTATAATAAGGTCGAACTGGGTAGACGCATGGGTACGGAGTACGAGTTGAAATCCGGTGTGCCCGATAACTCACAGGTTGTAGTTGCCGGACAGTCACGTTTGGTGAACGGTATGGAAGTAGAGGTGGAAGCCTCTTCCCAACTTTCTTCCAAATGAGAGATGTACAGTACCTTTCTCCCAATGCTTTTATTAATTAACCTGATTTCAAAACGATCTTCCGGCTTCCTCTTCTTGGGAGAGGAGCGGGGAGAGGCTTTTAAATAAAACAACATGAGTTTATACGAAGGTGCGGTTAAGAAACCGATTATGACCTCCCTCTGCTTCCTGGCAGTGGTGATTTTTGGTCTTTTCTCTTTGTCCAAGTTACCTATCGACTTGTATCCGGACATTGACACGAATACAATCATGGTAATGACCGCTTATCCCGGAGCAAGTGCTTCGGATATAGAAAATAATGTGACTCGCCCGCTCGAAAATACGTTGAATGCGGTGAGCAACCTGAAACATATCACCTCCCGTTCTTCCGAGAATATGTCATTAATTACATTGGAGTTCGAGTTTGGTAACGATATTGACGTTCTCACCAATGATGTGCGCGATAAACTCGACATGGTAAGCTCACAGCTTCCCGATGATGTCGAGAATCCGATCATCTTCAAATTTAGTACGGACATGATTCCTATCGTGTTGCTTTCCGTACAGGCCAATGAGAGCCAGTCAGCGCTTTATAAGATATTGGACGACCGTGTGGTAAATCCGCTGGCACGTATTCCGGGAGTCGGAACCGTCTCCATCAGTGGTGCACCGCAACGTGAGATTCAGGTATATTGCGATCCCAACAAACTGGAAGCCTATCACCTGACTATTGAAACAATCAGCTCCATTATCGGAGCCGAGAACAAGAACATTCCCGGTGGTAACTTCGATATTGGTAGCGAAACTTATGCGTTGCGTGTGGAAGGTGAGTTTGATGATTCCCGCCAGCTGGCAGATGTGGTAGTAGGTACGCACAATGGGGCGAATGTCTTTCTGCGTGATGTAGCCCGTATTGTCGATACCGTGGAAGAACGTGCACAGGAAACCTATAATAATGGTGTGCAAGGTGCTATGATTGTAGTTCAGAAACAGTCGGGAGCCAATTCGGTAGAAATCTCCAAGAAAGTGGCCGACGCGCTGCCGAGGCTTCAAAAGAACCTGCCGAGCGACGTGAAGATTGGTGTCATTGTCGATACCTCGGACAACATTTTGAACACCATCGACAGTTTGACGGAAACCGTTGTTTATGCCTTGCTCTTTGTTGTCATCGTCGTGTTCCTCTTCCTGGGACGTTGGCGTGCGACGCTGATTATCTGTATCACTATTCCGCTTTCGTTGATTGCTTCGTTCATTTACTTGGCGATTAGTGGAAATACGATTAATATTATTTCGCTTTCGTCACTTTCTATTGCTATCGGTATGGTGGTGGATGATGCGATTGTGGTACTTGAAAACGTAACGACCCATATCGAGCGTGGCTCCGATCCGAAACAGGCAGCCGTGCACGGAACAAATGAGGTGGCAATCTCTGTAATTGCTTCTACGTTGACCATGATTGCCGTGTTCTTCCCGTTGACGATGGTAAGCGGTATGTCCGGTGTGCTTTTCAAACAGTTGGGTTGGATGATGTGTGCCATCATGTTTATTTCTACGGTCGCCGCACTATCTTTGACTCCGATGCTCTGTTCTCAGTTACTTCGCTTGCAGAAGAAACCATCGAAAATGTTCAAGCTCTTCTTTACTCCGATTGAGAAAGCGCTCGACGGACTTGATACTTGGTATGCGAAGATGTTGAACTGGGCTGTACGTCATCGTCCGATTGTGATTGTGGGATGTATTGCTTTCTTCGTTGTCAGTTTGCTGTGTGCAAAGGGCATCGGTACGGAGTTCTTCCCGGCACAGGATAATGCCCGTATTGCCGTACAGTTGGAACTTCCAATCGGTACACGAAAAGAGATAGCGCAGGAATTATCTCAGAAGTTAACCAACCAATGGCTGACGAAGTATAAAGACATAATGAAAGTCTGTAACTATACAGTCGGTCAGGCTGATTCTGACAACACTTGGGCATCCATGCAGGACAATGGCTCACATATAATCTCGTTCAACATCAGTTTGGTAGACCCGGGTGATCGTAACATCACTTTGGAAGCAGTCTGTGATGAGATGCGTGAAGATTTGAAAGCCTATCCGGAATTCAGTAAAGCACAGGTAATCCTCGGAGGTAGTAACACGGGTATGTCCGCGCAGGCAAGTGCCGACTTGAGGTTTACGGATACGATATGACAGTAACCGATAGCGTAGCAGCCCGTCTGAAACGTGAATTATTGAAAGTAAAAGGCGTGACCGAGGTAAATATCAGCCGTAGTGACTACCAACCGGAATATCAGGTAGACTTCGACCGTGAAAAACTGGCGATGCATGGCTTGAATCTTTCAACTGCTGGTAACTATCTGCGTAACCGTGTCAATGGTGCGGTAGCATCTAAATATCGTGAGGACGGAGATGAATATGATATCAAAGTGCGTTACGCACCTGAATACCGTACAAGCCTGGAGAGTCTCGAAAACATCCTCATTTACAATGCACAGGGACAATCCGTTCGTGTGAAAGACGTCGGAAAGGTAGTCGAACGTTTTGCACCTCCTACCATCGAACGTAAAGACCGCGAACGTATCGTGACCGTTTCCGCTGTAATCTCCGGAGCTCCGCTGGGCGACGTAGTGGCTGCCGGAAATAAGGTGATAGATAAAATGGATCTTCCGGGAGAAGTCACCATCCAGATTTCCGGTTCGTACGAAGATCAGCAGGATTCATTCCGCGATTTGGGAACACTTGCCATCCTGATTGTTGTTCTGGTATTTATCGTGATGGCAGCGCAGTTCGAGTCACTGACTTATCCGTTTATCATCATGTTCTCCCTGCCGTTTGCGTTTAGTGGCGTCTTGATGGCACTATTCTTTACGAACAGCACATTGAGTGTCATGAGTTTATTGGGAGGTATCATGTTGATTGGTATTGTGGTGAAGAACGGTATTGTGCTTATTGACTACATTACCCTTTGTCGAGAACGTGGATTGGCTGTTTTGAACTCTGTGGTAACAGCAGGTAAGAGCCGTCTTCGTCCGGTACTGATGACCACCGCTACTACCGTTCTCGGTATGATTCCGATGGCTATCGGTGGCGGTCAAGGTTCGGAAATGTGGAGTCCGATGGCAATTGCCGTAATCGGTGGTTTGACGATATCTACTGTTTTGACATTGATTTTGATTCCTACTCTATATTGTGTATTCGCGGGAACTGGTATCAAGAACCGTCGTCGTAAACTCCGCCGTCAACGTGAATTGGACGTTTATTTCCAGGCGAATAAAGATAACATTATTAAGAAATAACAGAAAAGAAATATGAAATCAGTATTGATAACATTCGACCAGGCTTATTACGAACGAATCATGGCGTTGCTCGACCGTTTGGGTTGTCGTGGCTTTACATACCTTGAAAAAGTACAAGGACGTGGTTCGAAAACAGGCGATCCGCATTTCGGAAGCCATGCCTGGCCAAGTATGTGCTCGGCTATCCTGACAGTGGTAGAAGATAACAAAGTCGATTCATTGCTCGACACCTTGCATAAAATGGATTTGCAGACGGAACAATTAGGTTTGCGTGCATTTGTGTGGAACATTGAACGGACCATTTAAATGTGATCCGGTAGATAGATAAAAAGGAAAGGAGAATCTAATAAATAATGTAGATTCTCCTTTCTTTTTGTGGCTTTTGTCTATCTTTGCGGTCGTTTGGGATTTTAGAAACATTATGGAGATAATAAAGAATTATTTGAAATATTCGTTGTGGTTCGTACTGATTGTATTTGCAGCCTTACTCGGGCTTCATTGGCTTCCGGTACTGACCATTGACGGGCACACGATGAGGCGTGTAGACCTTTTGAGCGACCTTCGTTATCCGGAATCGGAGATTGCCACAGCTGATTCGGACAGTATCCCTTTGCCTCCAGTTGTAAAGCCGGTCTTTGTAGATACTTGTCGTGCAGGTATGACTTGCATTGAAGATTACAGTGATTCCACTCTCCGGGGGATGGCTCCTTTTTATGAAGCACTCAATCGTATCTCTTCCAGTGATTCAGATGACTCTGATGACAAACAGGTACGCATTGCCGTATTCGGAGACTCTTTTATCGAAGCGGATATATTTACGGCCGACTTGCGCGAAATGCTTCAGAAACAATTCGGCGGTTGTGGTGTAGGTTTTGTTACCATCACTTCCATGACAAGCGGTTACCGTCCTACGGTACGGCATACATTTGGCGGATGGTCCAGCCATGCAGTAACAGACAGTATCTATTTCGATAAGAAGAAACAAGGCATTTCCGGACACTATTTTGTCCCCCGGAACGGAGCTTATGTAGAACTACGCGGACAAAATAAATACGCCTCCCTGCTCGATACTTGCCAACGTGCTTCTATCTTCTTCTATAATAAAGATTCCGTTCTTCTTTCTGCCCGTGTGAACAAAGGAGAAAGCAAGAATTACTTTTTAGGCCCTTCTGATGGATTACAACAAGTTCAGGTGGACGGACGCATCGGTTCTATCCGTTGGACAGTAGATCGTGCGGACTCTGCCCTGTTCTATGGCTTGGCAATGGATGGAAAGAAAGGAATCATTCTCGATAACTTCTCGTTGCGTGGCAGTTCCGGTCTTTCCCTGCGCGGTATTCCGGTACAAACGTTGAAGCAGTTTAACCGCCAGCTCCTTACGACCTGATTATCCTCGAATATGGATTGAATGTAGCTACCGAACGGGGACGCAATTATGATAATTACCAGAAAGGATTGATTACAGCTATCGAGCATCTGAAAGAATGTTTCCCACAAGCCGGAATTCTGTTATTGAGCGTTGGCGACCGTGATTATAAGAACGAAAACGGCGAACTCCGTACCATGCCCGGTGTTAAGAATCTGATTCGTTATCAGCAGAACATTGCTGCTGAAAGCGGTATTGCATTCTGGAATATGTTTGAAGCAATGGGCGGAGAAGGCAGTATGGCAAAACTCGTCCATGCCAAACCCTCTATGGCAAACTACGATTATACGCATATAAACTTCCGTGGCGGTAAGCATTTGGCTGGATTGCTTTATGAAACCATGATCTATGGTAAGGAACAATACGACAGGAGGCGTGCTTATGAGAAAGAGTAACCTGCTGTCCATCTTTATTCTCATTCTCGCCGGTATGTTGAGTGTCCCTTGTTTTCTTACAGAAACAATCGCGCAAGACCGTATGCCTGTATGCTCTCCATTGGGAAAGACTGCAAAGCGGATAAAGCCTTTACGGGAAATGAACTGGGCGAATGATACGATCAACGTACAAGTAGCCTTCCCTGCTGCTTTTCGCGAAACCGGACGGAATGAGATTATTGACAGCATTGCTCTGCTGGCTCCCGTCTTTGAACATCTCCGCCAGGTACGTGCCGGACTCTCCGAAGATACAGTCCGCATCGTTCATATTGGCGATAGCCACGTGCGTGGACATATCTATCCCCAAACCACCGGTGCCCGTTTGGCAGAAACCTTTGGTGCCATTTCTTATATTGATAAAGGCGTCAACGGAGCTACTTGCCTAACATTTACCCATCCGGATCGTATTACCGAAATCGCTGCCTTGAAACCCGAATTGCTGATTCTCTCTTTCGGAACCAATGAAAGCCATAACCGGCGTTATAATATAAATGTGCACTACAATCAGATGGATGAACTTGTGAAACTGTTGCGCGACAGTCTTCCTAACATCCCCATTCTTCTGACTACCCCTCCCGGTTCCTATGAAAGTTTCCGGCAACGGAGGCGTAGGCGCACGTATGCCATCAATCCCCGTACGGCAACAGCAGCGGAAACTATCCGCCGTTATGCCAAAGACCATCGCCTGCTCGTGTGGGATATGTATGATGTAGTCGGAGGGAAGCGTCGTGCCTGCACCAACTGGACGGAGGCAAACCTGATGCGTCCCGATCATGTACATTATTTACCTGAAGGATACATCCTGCAAGGAAATTTATTATACCAAGCACTTATACAAGCATATAATGACTATGTTTCCCATTGATATAGATTTCAGTAGACTAAAAGAGGTACTTACCTACGATCCGCAAGCCCCGATGATATTCAGCAGCGGTATCTTCCTTTGGCTGTTCGCTGCTTTCATGGTAGTGTATGTGTTGTTACAACGTAAATACACTGCCCGCATCTTGTTTGTCACCCTCTTTTCCTATTATTTCTACTACAAGAGTAGCGGCACATACTTCTTTCTGCTTGCTATAGTCACCGTTGCGACTTCTTTCTTGCACAGCTAATGGATCGTGCAGAAGGGTATTGGAAACGTAAAGGATTAGTAGTTTTGAGTCTGAGTATCAATCTGGGACTTCTTGTCTATTTCAAATATACCAATTTCCTGGGTGGAGTGATAGCGTCATTGATGGGAGGAGAGTTTACCGCCCTTGATATATTCCTGCCGGTCGGTATCTCTTTCTTTACTTTCCAGTCGCTAAGCTACACCATCGACGTTTACCGGAGGGACATAAAGCCATTGACGAATCTTTTGGACTATGCTTTCTACGTATCTTTCTTCCCCCAGTTGGTGGCAGGACCTATCGTGCGTGCCCGCGATTTTATCCCGCAAATCCGGAAACCTCTCTTTGTTTCGCAGGAGATGTTCGGCCGCGGAATCTTCCTGATCGTATCCGGTCTTTTCAAGAAAGCCATTATCTCCGACTATATCAGCATCAACTTTGTAGAACGTATTTTTGATAATCCTACTCTCTATTCGGGTGTTGAGAATCTGATGGGAGTGTATGGTTATGCTTTACAGATTTACTGCGACTTTTCCGGATATAGTGACATGGCTATCGGTATCGCTTTATTGTTGGGCTTTCATTTTAATCTCAACTTTAATTCTCCTTATAAGTCTGCCTCCATTACCGAATTCTGGCGTCGTTGGCACATCTCTTTGTCCAGTTGGCTGCGGGATTATCTGTATATTTCTTTAGGAGGAAACCGAAAAGGTAAGTTCCGGCAATATCTGAATCTTATCATTACCATGTTTCTGGGTGGATTATGGCATGGCGCATCTTGGAACTTCGTTCTTTGGGGAACCTTCCACGGAGTTGCTTTAGCATTGCATAAAATGTGGATGACCATCACCGGGCGTAAGAAAGGAGAACAAAGTCATGGTTGGCGGCGTGTATTCGGAGTGGTTATTACTTTCCATTTTGTCTGCTTCTGCTGGATTTTCTTCCGTAATGCCGATTTTCAGAACTCAATGGATATGCTGGGACAGATATTCACTACTTTCCGTCCGCAACTGTTCCCACAGTTACTTGAAGGATATTGGAAAGTATTCGCATTAATGTTGCTCGGCTTCCTGCTTCATTTTGCTCCCGATAGCTGGGAAAATGCAGCTTGCCGGGGAGTGATCCGTCTACCGTTCGTAGGAAAAGCAGTGTTGATGATAGCTTTGATTTACCTTGTTATTCAGATGAAGAGTTCGGAGATTCAGCCGTTTATCTATTTCCAGTTCTGATCCGCCTTCTTTTTAATATCCGGTTGAAGCCGTAATTGGAATATTTTTCCTTTCTTTGTGAAAGGAAAATATAAACATTCTGCTTTATGGAAAACTCTTTCAGTTATCAGCCGGCAGCCGATCGTTACGAACAGATGCCTTATACATATTGTGGCAAGAGTGGCTTGCAGTTACCTCTAATCTCTTTGGGATTGTGGCATAATTTCGGTAGTGTGGACAATTTCAATGTAGCAACCGACATGATTAAGTATGCTTTCGATCACGGTGTTACTCATTTTGACTTGGCAAATAATTACGGTCCTGCTCCCGGAAGTGCCGAAGTAAATTTCGGACGAATCTTGAAAGAGAACTTTCAAGGCTACCGGATGAAATGATTATCTCTTCCAAGGCCGGTCATGACATGTGGGCAGGTCCTTATGGCGGAAATAGCTCTCGAAAAAATCTGATGGCGAGCATTGACCAAAGTCTCTGCCGGACAGGTTTGGAGTATTTTGATATCTTTTATAGTCATCGTTATGACGGAGTCACTCCAGTTGAAGAAACCATTCAGACATTGATTGATATTGTGAAGCAAGGTAAAGCATTGTATATCGGAATTTCTAAATATCCTCCCGAACAAGCCCGTGTTGCCTATGAGATGATGCAAAAGCCGGTGTTCCCTGTCTTATCAGCCAATATCGATATAGTATGTTCGATCGTGCGGTTGAGGCTGAATCACTTCCTTTAGCAGCGGAGTACGGTTCCGGCTTCATAGCTTTCTCTCCTTTGGCACAAGGATTATTGACCGATAAATATCTGAACGGCATTCCGGAAGGTTCCCGTGCTGCCCGTTCTTCGGGTTTTCTTCAACAATCTCAAGTGACGCATGAAAAGGTAGAAGCTGCCCGTCAATTAAATGAAATAGCCCGCCGCCGTGGGCAAACGCTGGCTGAAATGGCTTTGGCATGGGTGCTGAAAGACGAAAGAATGACATCAGTGATTGTAGGTGCAAGTTCTGTGAATCAGTTAGCCGACAATTTGAAAGCGCTGGAACATTTGGAGTTCACGGCAGACGAGTTGAAAGAAATAGAGCAAATTTTACCCGGATAAATTCAGCCTGATTCATAAGGAGGTGTCGTATTTACAATTTGAATTCAGCAGTCTCCGCTGAATTCAGCTTCTGCAAATGTTTTTTCATATTCATTTCTCATGTTCTCATAAATGATATGATAATAGTTTGTAAATCAATGATATAATACTATGAGAAATGAACTGTGAAATGGCATTTCTCATAGTATTTCCATCATTTACCCCTAAAAAAGATGCATTTTTCATAGGTTTCAAATCATTTCTCATCTTATTCTCATACTCCTTCTTATTTGTTTTGCTCATTTCTCATACATGATGGCTGCAGCTTTTCCCGGACTCTCGCCGGACTTACGATTATTCCTTTCCCTATGTCGTTTATTAATCAACTTCCTATTGTTTACTGCTTTCCTGTGTATCATTCACCTTATATCTTACTGTTTTCCCTTACTCACTGCTATTTCTTCCTGCTACTATCTGTATCATTGCACTCGAGTGAACAGATCGTTCCACTCTAGTGGACGGTTCTTTCTACTCTAGTGCACAGGCCTGTCCACTGGAGTGGAACGATATAGATGCCGGTAGAAAAATATGCGGATACCTGCTCTATATACTTCCAATAAGCACTGATGATATATTGTAAATAGGTGCATGGTCTGGTATTCAACTTGGTCTTTAGCTTAGGATCTAGCTTGAGAATTTATAGGATAAATAGTCAAAATACTATGAGAAATACCTTGATAAGTTATGAGAAATAGGTTGTTTTATGTACAAAATGCGGGTCATACTATGAGAAATGCCGTTTTGTATTTTTATTCTCATTGTGTTATATTGTTGATTTACAGAAAATTATTGTGCATGTTATGAGAATATGAGAAATGAAAATGAGAAATTGTTTCTAGTAGGATATTGGGTTTGTGTTTTTTATGCGATATAGACTGAATTAATTGATCTATCATGTTTTTCCTGTCAAAATTGTTTGTTTAATAGATATTTATTTCTACTTTTGTGATAACTTACTTTCGAGCGAAGGAAGTAGTTTTTTAATAATTTTATTGAGAACGGTTATTTGTTACATTCATATATAAAATCCGCTAAATTTTAACTTTCGTGAATGGAATGAATGACAGGTCTCACGCACTATTGTCTGTATAACCTTGTTATATATCCAATTGGGCGTGGGGCTATCATTCATGTTCAGAAAGGGGTCTTAGCGGATACCTATATATGGCATGAATAGATAGTTTCCACGCTCTCTTTTTTTATAACCCTCGCACCACCGGGAACTGATGCGGTAATAAACGCAACCTATGTACGGAGACTTTAATCGAATTGTTGTTCAGCTGACTCAGCATCCTGTTATGTACAAACCCCTCTCGGATTTAACCTATACGGAATGTGAACTAGCCTATGCTTTGATACGGGAGTTGATTGATTTGTCAATCGAAGGGGATTATACTTTATTGGACTATATCCAAATGGCCCGGCTGGAATACTATCTGGGTAAACTGTCTTGTAAGATAAGCTGTAGTAGGGAGGAGACTGCCCTTCATTATGCGGGCGCCCTTCATCTGTTAGAAAAAGGCGGCTTTGATTTGGGCATAAAGAAGTGGGTTGAACTTGTCAGCCTGCGAATAGAGAACTCTAAAAAAGAATGACATTCTGATTTTATAGTTAGAATCTGATTAGTACCCACTCTGTATTTATCCGATCTATACCTATGGAATAGTCAACCGTTAGACCGCTTAGAAAAGTATTCTGACGTTGATTCTAAATCCTCTTGCTTTTTTCTAATATCTATTTTCTTGTAGTTTTCTTTTTCGTCTTTTTCTTTTCATTCTCTTTTCACGCCTTCACGCGCCCGCGTGTGATATAATAATGTGTATCCCTCTCGTCGTTTCCGCGCACAATTTCCCTATACATAAAAAATATGTTCTACAACATCGTTATGCATCAGCACTTTAGCAAATGTATTCAAAAATAATTAGAAAAAATAGTTTGATATATTTGGAGTGTATACCAAAAGGGCGTACTTTTGCACCCGCTTTCCAAGAGAAGAAAGCCTTGAAAAATTGACTTAGTGAAAAAGTGGAATCCCACTTAAAGAAAAGAACAAAAAACTTCCGAAAAAGTTTGGATTATAATAACTAAAGTTCTTATCTTTGCAGTCCGATTCGCAAAGAAAATTGGCAAGAGTTATTCTTTCATACCTTCTTTCCCTTTCGCATAGAGAGCCAGAGAAACCAGCGTAAAAAGAAAAACTAAAAAAAACTTCCGAAAAAGTTTGGTAGTTAAAAATAAAGCCCTTACCTTTGCACCCGCTTTTAAAACGAAAGCAACAAGTTCTTTGAAATATTGATAAACAATACAAGTAGTACAAGTAAAAAAATAGAACCGTCAATACTTGTCTTATGAAGTAGTGATACAATTAAGACTAATAGGTATTTGAATAAGGTCAATAAATTTACGGCGTCCTGAACAGAGCAAAAAGTCATCCTAAGGGATGATAAAAAATACTTTTACAATGAAGAGTTTGATCCTGGCTCAGGATGAACGCTAGCTACAGGCTTAACACATGCAAGTCGAGGGGCAGCATTTTAGTTTGCTTGCAAACTGAAGATGGCGACCGGCGCACGGGTGAGTAACACGTATCCAACCTGCCGATAACTCCGGGATAGCCTTTCGAAAGAAAGATTAATACCGGATAGTATACGAATATCGCATGATATTTTTATTAAAGAATTTCGGTTATCGATGGGGATGCGTTCCATTAGTTTGTTGGCGGGGTAACGGCCCACCAAGACTACGATGGATAGGGGTTCTGAGAGGAAGGTCCCCCACATTGGAACTGAGACACGGTCCAAACTCCTACGGGAGGCAGCAGTGAGGAATATTGGTCAATGGGCGAGAGCCTGAACCAGCCAAGTAGCGTGAAGGATGAAGGCTCTATGGGTCGTAAACTTCTTTTATATGGGAATAAAGTTTTCCACGTGTGGAATTTTGTATGTACCATATGAATAAGGATCGGCTAACTCCGTGCCAGCAGCCGCGGTAATACGGAGGATCCGAGCGTTATCCGGATTTATTGGGTTTAAAGGGAGCGTAGGTGGATTGTTAAGTCAGTTGTGAAAGTTTGCGGCTCAACCGTAAAATTGCAGTTGAAACTGGCAGTCTTGAGTACAGTAGAGGTGGGCGGAATTCGTGGTGTAGCGGTGAAATGCTTAGATATCACGAAGAACTCCGATTGCGAAGGGACAGGATTTCCTAAAAGGAGGAAGTTCCGAGTTCTCCGTAGGTGATGATATAACCCCTTTCGAGAACAAGGACTTTGGAAAGATGCGCTGGGGTAACATCGCATTATCTTCCGGCTGGTCGTATGTGTTTAACAACAAGATGTTCGGTACCGTCACCTTGGCTTATTCCCATTATCAATCCAAACTAAAACAAGAGACTTCACAATACTACGGAACCGAGGGTGACAAAGATTATTCTTCACGTTTTATCGAGACCTCAACCCGAAACGGTATCAATGATTTCGGAGTCCATGCGAACTTCGACTATATTCCTACCCCGGCACATCATATCCGTTATGGCACCGACTATCTTTACCATCGTTTCAGCCCGGAATATATCGAGGAAAAGACCTCCGAGAATTTGTCTCCGACCAAACGAACTACCGGAGACGAGCGCCTTTCAGCGAATGAGTTGGCTGTTTTCGCCGAAGATGACTGGGCGATATCTTCCATTGTCCGGGTTAACGCCGGATTACGCCTGAACATGTATAATATACAAAAGAAGACATATGTCTCCTTAGACCCTCGTTTATCCGTACGCTTTCTGCTCACGAGGAATCTAAGCCTTAAGACCTCATACGCCCAGATGAATCAATACGTACATCAGATCAGCGAAAGTTATATGAGTCTCCCTACCGATATGTGGATGCCGGTCAGCAAGAAGCTGAAGCCATTGGAGAGTGATCAAGTATCCGTCGGCGCTTATTACAATTTACACAAAGACTATTCCTTCTCGGTGGAAGGTTATCATAAATGGATGAATCACCTACTGGATTATAAAGATGGTTACAACTTCTTACCCTCGTTCGTCGGTTGGGAGGAGAAACTGGCCGCCGGTAAGGGGTGGGCCTACGGAGCGGAGTTTATCGCCCGGAAAGAGACGGGGCGTATAACAGGATGGATCGGATACGGACTAATGTGGAGCGACCGGCAGTTCGACGAGATTAATAATGGCAAACGTTTCCCCGCGAAATACGATAACCGCCATAAGCTGAATATCGTCGCAAACTGGAAGATCAACGAGAAATTGGAACTGACCGGAAGCTGGACTTTCATGACCGGAAACCGGGTTACGGTGGCATTCGAGAATTACGAGGATTTGGGCCTCACTCCTGTCCCTCCGCTCTTACCGGAAGGAGGCTTGGACTATTTCACGGAGCGTAATAACGTACGTCTCCCCGCTTACCACCGCTTAGATCTGGGGATTAATATTTATCGACCTAAAAAGAACGGCCATCTCGGTATCTGGAATATCAGCGTATATAACGCTTATTGCCAGATGAACCCGATAACTATCCATAAGCGGTCTTGGATAAACTACAGCCATTATTTCGAGACGTTATCGCTCTTACCGATCATTCCGTCTATATCATATACTTATAAATTCTAAAGAACATGAAACCTATATTCTATTTATCAATCTTATTATCCAGCCTGCTCCTAACCTCCTGCTACAGGAAGTTTGACCTAGAGGAATATCGTACTACACCGAAAATGGTGATCAACTCGGCCTTCTCGCCGGATACAGTCGTAATGGCCAGCATATCCCGCACATGGTTTCACTCAGAGAGCAAGCCGGA
>ENA-OQDE01000077-OQDE01000077.1-human-gut-metagenome-genome-assembly--contig:-NODE-77-length-58467-cov-5.354097_pt1 | contig 58467 bp, 72 predicted proteins | sample MGYA00242768_ERZ504595 | MGnify/ENA primary metagenome ERZ504595 (study PRJEB26092, sample SAMD00036307) | human gut metagenome | host: Homo sapiens | study: EMG produced TPA metagenomics assembly of...
GCAGGTACAGCGAAAGGCTGACGGATCAGCGACAACAGGAGCTACCCGTCCCCATGAGCGACCAGCCACAGCTTCAAAGCCGAGTGCGGAAAAAATGCAGGAAGTCAAACGTCCTGCCACAGCGACCACTTCAAAAGCAAGTGAGCCAGTCAAGACAAATGTTATCAAAGAGCGTCCGTTATCTTCTGGTGCTTCTGATAAGAAAGCGACCCAGTCGGCACAGCCAGTACATAGGCAGAATGTAGAAAAAGTGGTATCGCAGGAAACACGCCAGAATTACACAAAAGACCGCAGGACAAAGGTTCAGCAGACGCAAACCGTCCAAAAGAACCAGCAGACAACAGAGAAAACTCGTAACCTTGTGATGAAGAAAGGACAGAAGAAAAAATGAAACTGAAACATATCGCTATCATTGGCAGTCTGTTTCCTATCCTCTTTTCTATGGTGCTTTTCTTTGGTGTGTTGATTAGTGCGGACAGCGACGACGAGAACAGCAACTTTTCTTCTGGCATTACGGGTATGAATTTGTCCGCAGAAGTCTTGAAACATCAGCCTATGGTAGAAAAATACGCCAGAGAATACGGCATTTCCGAGTATGTCAATGTGCTATTGGCTATCATTCAAGTAGAAAGTGGCGGTACGGCAGAAGATGTTATGCAGAGTTCGGAAAGTCTTGGCTTACCGCCCAACTCTTTAGATACGGAAAGCTCAATCAAGCAGGGGTGTAAATATTTTGCGTCCCTGCTTTCTTCCTGCAAAAATCAAGGTATCGACGATTTGAATGTAGCGATACAGTCCTATAATTACGGCGGTGGCTATGTGGGATATGTGGCTGGAAACGGGAAAAAGCATACCTTTAATCTTGCAGAAAATTTTGCCCGTGAGAAGTCGGGCGGTAAAAAAGTAACCTACACCAACCCGATAGCCGTTGCGAAGAACGGGGGCTGGCGGTATGGCTATGGAAATATGTTCTATGTGGAATTAGTCAATCAATATTTGACTGTGGCACACTTTGATAATGCGACAGCACAAGCGATTATGAATGAAGCGTTGAAATATCAAGGCTGGAAGTATGTGTATGGTGGCAGTAACCCGAACACTTCCTTTGATTGTAGCGGACTTGTGCAATGGTGCTATGGAAAAGTTGGTATCTCCTTACCGAGAACCGCACAAGCACAGTATGACGCTACCCAACATCTTCCGCTTTCGCAGGCAAAGGCTGGGGACTTGGTGTTTTTTCATTCTACCTATAACGCTGGTTCGTATGTAACCCATGTGGGAATATATGTGGGAAATAACAAAATGTACCATGCAGGCGACCCGATAGGATATGCAGACCTAAGTAGTAGTTACTGGCAACAGCACTTAATCGGTGCAGGACGAGTAAAACAATAGAAAGGACTTGAAAATATGTTTAAGAAGAATAAGAAACAGACAGAAACTATCAAAGAACCAAAAGAAAAAAAGGTGCGTACTGTCAAGGTAGGCACACATAAGAAAACCGTGATTGCGTTGTGGGTGGTGCTTATCGCAAGCGTGAGTTTTGGGGTGTATAAGAATTTTACGGCTATCGACCAGCACACGACCCATGAAAAAGAAATCATTGAACTTCGCTTGCAGGACACCAACGGGATAGAAAATTTCGTGAAGAACTTTGCGAAGTCCTATTATACATGGAATAACAGCAAAGAAGCGATTGAAGCAAGGACGCAGGCAATCAACGGTTATCTGACAAAGGAATTGCAGGACTTGAATATAGATACTATTAGAACCGATATACCGACCAGCTCCACAGTTACAGATGTGATTGTATGGAGTATCGAGCAATCGGGAACGGACACTTTTTCTGCTACCTACGAAGTAGATCAGCAGATAAAAGAGGGAGAACAGACAAGCAATGTCAAGGCAACCTATACCGTAAAAGTCCATGTGGACGCTGACGGGGATATGGTAATCGTTCAGAACCCTACCCTTGCACCAGCAATCGAAAAATCAGACTATGAGCCTAAGACACCAGAAGCAGACGCAAGCGTGGACGCTGATACCGTAAACGACGCTACCGCATTTCTGGAAACATTCTTTAAGCTGTACCCAACAGCCACAGAAAAAGAGCTTGCCTACTATGTAGCTGGAAATGTGATTGAACCTATCGGCAGGGACTACCTTTATTCTGAATTGGTAAACCCTATCTTTACAAAGGACGGGACAATGTGAAAGTCAAGGTTGCTGTGAAATTCCTTGATAATCAGACAAAGGCAACGCAGGTATCGCAGTATGAGCTTGTGTTACAAAAAGATAGTAACTGGAAGATTGTAGGATAAATGATATAAAAAGACCGTAGCCTGTAATACACATTTATGTGCCTTACAGCTACGGTTATTTTTGAAATTGATTGCGTATATCCTTGTCTTTACGAAACGCTATTTTAGCGGACTTCATTAAATCTACTAAGAAACGTACTTCGTATTCATCACAGTCTGAAAAAATATCTTTTGCTTCTTTTTCAAAAATGATTTTAGAAGCAATCACATTATCGCATAAAAGAGTATCGACTGATACAGAAAGTGCATTGGCAATCGCAATCAAGGTTGGTAAACTGACTTTTGTTTTTCCTGTTTCTACATTACTCATGTGAGCTGGTGTAATGTCTATAAGGTCGGCAACGGTTTCTTGTGTTACGCCCTTTTTAATTCTTGCAATTTTAATACGCTGTCCGATTGCTTTGTAATCAACTTCCACAGTTTCCTCTCCTTTCCTGCTTTTTTATATTGTAACCATTCACAGAGTGTAATATAATACTCTGTGTAAATGAACAATTCTTTCAGTATATATCCAGGCTAAAAAGTTTAAAATATGGAAGAATATAAATGCAAAGGGGGTATGTCTATATGTTAAGATTTCGTAAAAAGGATAGCAAAGAGCTTATAAAAAGAATGGCTAAAACAAATGGCTGTTCGGTATCTGAAATTCGCAGAGAAATGCAGTATGCTATTGATGAAGCCAGAAATAGTGATGACCCAAACAAGCAAGCGGAATTTCAACGCTTATTTGGAAATAAGATACCCAGTCCAGAAGAATTTATTTGTGTAGTTAGCAAGAATTTAAATTTTAGTAAATACGGAGCATGAACAATGAAAAAAGCAGAAACGCAGGAACAGGAATTTTTAGAAGTTTGTTCTTCTTACGACCATGACCTTTTAACTGGAAAAAAAGAAATGACATTGAAAGACTATGAACGAATTACTTATTTAGTTAGTTCTCTTGGGTATAGTCAATATCTTCAATTCCTTATTGGAAAATATATGGACTTAGCACAAGCTGACGAAGAACGAGAAGAAAGAGAACATGAAATATATTTGGAATATCCAGAGTATTATGAGGACGAGGGAATTTTAGAAGAAGAAGAAAAATGGCTGGAAGAATTTTTAAATCAACTTCCAGAGAAGAAAAGAGAATATTTTGAAAAACTTATAAAAGAGAGTTAAAGCTACTAAAAAAGTTACTGTATTCAGATGTTCTGATCACAGTAACTTTTATCATTATACAAGGGAAAACAAATGCTAATAGACAAAATATTTTTTCGTAACTTACATTTTCAATTTTACCGTCAATCTTTTTCAGCAATTCCTTTATAATATACAAGCCCAGACCAGAACTTCCTTTGGTGCGTGATTTATCAACAGTATAAAACTTGTTAAATAATAAGTTTACATCAATATCATCAAGGGATTTTGTTGAATTTTTAATTGTGAACACTCCTTTTTGATTGATAGAAACTTCAATGTAATTATCTGAATAACGAAGTGCATTTACAATTAAATTTTCAATAATTCGTTTACAGATAAGGTTATTTCCGTATATCCATACAGGAGTATTTTCTGTTTGAATGGTTGGTTGGATTTCTCCAAATTCATAATACTTTTCAATTAAGCAATCTGTAACAATTCTATTTATGTCAACACGCTCACATTCAACATCAACTTGCTCATTTTCTATCACAGATAAATCATAAAACTCTTGTACTAAATCCGTGAGATAATCTGTTTTTGCCTTAATGATTTTAATGCATTGTCCTTGTTCCTGTTTATCTTCACATTCTTGCAGAAGTGTTAAATAGCCTTGTATAGATGTCAAAGGTGTTCTTAAATCGTGGCTTATATTAGATATAGACTGTTTTAACTGTTCTTCTTCCTGCTTAATTTGAACCTGTAATTTTTTATGTAGATTATCTTTTTGATTGATTGCATAAGCTAATTCTTCAATGTCCCTATTTGATAAAGATACTCGTATTTTCCGTTGTTGCTTTATTTGCTTATTTATGTTGCGAATTGTTCTGATAATAGAGAATAAGGAAAATGCTAATATGAAAATAAAGCAAATCAATAAGAAATATAACATATTCGCATTTCCCCTTTCTGTTATGATTAGCGTATTTCTTGCTTTCTTAGTATCAATGCTGAAACAAGAAATGTAATAATTACAGTTCCCACGAAATAAATCAAAATATTGATTTCTAAATTATTTATCATATTATAAGAACAGGTATTCATCCAGTAATACATAGGATTTATTTTTAAATAGGTTAGAACTCTCCATGATTGAGTTGACATATTATCCCATGTCATCATATAGATAAGCGGTCCGCTAAATGTAAACAATGACATAGCACCTACAACGATTGCCGTATGTTTGAATATTACACATAACATAAGTGTAATTCCGATAAATGCTCCCATAATCATACAATTTAGTCCTGCAATTTTCAGCATTGGAAACAGTTGTATTGGAATATTAAATTTCGCACATTCTATTATAAATGCAATCATAATAAATGAAAAGTATAGAAATATACTGGTAATCGAAATCACAATATATTTCGCAACAAAAAACTTAATTCGGCTTTGTCCGCTTGCGATTGCAATTTTAATTGTTGAATCCGTATATTCTCTTGAAAAGAAAATGACAGAAAATATAAGAACAATCAGCCAGAAAAATACAGTATAAGATGTGGCTGTCCTTATTATTTCTTCAATCAATGGGTGTGCTGTATCGCTATAAGCACGAGCAAGAAATCCAACAGTTTCTCCTATTTTGCATGTTTCGTCTAAACTTGAACTTGATGCCACAAATTGTTGCTGACCGCCTATGGAGAAAATTCCAAAGACTGCTAAAATCAAAGCAAAGGTTAAGTACAATGCCTTTGTATGAAATAACTTATAAAATTCTGCTCTTATTTGATTAAACATTTTTTCGTCCCCCTATTAGATTTTCAAAGTATGTTTCCAAATTTTCTCCTTGCACAGAAATTTCATCAATAATAACTCCATTACTGGATAGTAATTTAGAAATCATTCTTACATTATCTAAGCACTCGTATATCCGAATAGAATTATCGGGGTAAACGGAGTAATTGTTAATATTTCCCTTTTGCTCTAATAAAAGAGTGGTTTTTTGGATATTATCTGTCCTTAAACAAATATGGCGTTTACATTCTTCGTTTAATTCTTCGGTAGAAATTTGTTTCAAAAGTTCTCCTTTATGAAGAAATCCGTAACAGGTAGCAAGCTGATGTAATTCACTTAATATATGGCTGGATATTAAAATCGTTACCTCTCGTTCTTTTACTAATTTTTTAAGAAGTTCTCTTAATTCAATAATTCCTGTTGGGTCAAGTCCGTTGACGGGTTCGTCCAAAATCAAAAATTCTGGCTCGCCTAATAATGCAACGCCTAAAGCAAGCCTTTGTTTCATTCCTAAAGAAAAGTTTGCTACTCTTTTTTTACCAGCATTGGATAAGCCTATCAACTCTAGAGTATCGGTAATACATTTTTTATTTGGAATACCTCGTTGTATTCTTTGTACTTCCAAATTTTGAGAAGCTGTCATATCCTTATATAACGCAGGCATTTCAATCGTGCAACCGATTTTTGACCTTTCATGTTGCAGATTATCCTTATGTCCAAATAGGATAATTTCTCCCTCGCTCTTAAAATTAAGACCTGTTAATAACCTGATTAAAGTCGTTTTTCCTGCCCCATTTTCGCCTACAAGACCGTAGATTTCTCCTTTTGGAATAGTTAAGTTCACATTCTTTAAAGCATAGAAATCTTTATATTTTTTGCTTAGATTTTTTGTTTCGCATATAAATTTTGTCATTCTAAACACTCCTTTCTATGCCACTATATCTAATAAGTCTAAAGAAAATCTAAAGTTATTTAATTTTATAACCGATTCCCCAAATGGTTTGTATATAATCTTCATTTGTAATCGCCTTAATTTTTTTACGAATATGACTGATATGGGTATTTATCGTATCATCATCATAAGCATAAGTATTATTCCAAATGGATTCATATAAATTTTGCTTTGAAAAAATTTTTTGCGGATATTGCAATAATAGTCTTAAAATCTTTAACTCGGTTGATGTAAAAGATACTAATACCTCTTTGATATAAACTAGAGAGTTATTGATTTCAATATCTCTATATGTCAAAGTATCATTTTGACAGGACGTATTTGAAGTCCTTTTCAAATTTGCTTCAATACGAGCAAGAAGCTCATGCAGGTCAAACGGCTTAGTCATATAATCATCAGCACCTAATTTTAATAAATCTATTTTTGTCTGTACCATTGTTTTGGCGGAAACAACAATGACAGGAGCGTTTGTAAATTTACGCAATCTCTGTAATACATCATTTCCATTTAACTTCGGTAACATAATATCAAGTATTATTAAATCTGGAACAAGCGATTTACATAATTCTATTCCCTCTGCACCATTCAAGGCATAATGAACGATATATTTATTATTTTCTAAGAATTTTGCAATCATATTGCAAATGTCTATATCATCTTCAATAATAGCAATTTTATTCATGTGATTTCATCTCCTTTAATTAGATATTGTATCATAAGGTTTTTATGCTATCCACATCAAACAAAGAAGTCTATGGTACATTTAGAAATTATTTAGAAATATACTTTATGATTTTGGAAAATAATTTTGATGTGTAAATCAAGGAGTATGTTTCATGGAATGTTTTAAAGAAATCTATCGGCTATAAATGGAAAAAGCAATCAATAAAATCGTTAATTAGATATATAAATTCATTCGCTCGTGCAAACAGTCTGTTTTGTGCGGGCTTTTTTCATTCTGGAAAAATTTTGGATTTTTTGAGTTCTCAACTTAACAAATCACACCTGCCGTTCCCTATATGGTGCGGAAAGAGGGAGAACCACTTTTCACGTCATAGCGGAAAGGGGGTGAGATTGATGAAACCGTCTGACTTCCAGAAAACAGTTCAATGCCGTTTTGAAAGTTGTTTGAAGAAAGTTGTCCGTCATGTTGTTAAGGACTACCAGCAGAAATTAAAACGACGACAAGAGAAAGAAACGCTCTTTTGCGAACTCCCAGAAATCGTTGTAGAAAATCTGGCTGTCTGGGACGATTATGAAACGGACTATACGATTTTCAATGTATGCGGTTACGATATTCGTGTTTATGATGATGAATTGGCAGAAGCTTGAAACAGTTATCCGAGCGTAACCGTGAAACTTTGCTGATGTATTATTTCTTGGAAATGAACAACGAAGAAATTGCAAAAAACAGAATATTTCCAGAAGCGGTGTATTCCAAAATCGGCACAACTCATTGGCACTTATGAAAAAATTACTAAAGGAGAAACAGTAAAAATGAAACAAATATTTAAGAAGCCGTCCTACTATTTGCTTTCACAAGCAATGGACGGGGACGAAAAAGCGATTGAAAAGATACTGGCATTTTATGACCCGTACATATCAAAGTGCTGTCTGCGTCCACTCTATGATGAATACGGCAATGTCTATATTGTTGTAGATATGGAGTTAAAGGGACTTATCAGAGAAGCACTTATTAAAATGATTTTAGGGTTTGATATTGCCTTAGAAATCGAAGAAGAATAACAAGCAGTAACCGCAGAGCATGATTTGTTCAATCCCCTCTTTCCTGCTCTGCACCTGCTTTTACATGAAAGCAACACGCTTTCGCCACAGCTCTTTGACAACTGAATAAAGCAGACAGATACGTTTGTGAGATAGCGAGCCACGGGGACTGTACGCCACGACCTTTTCAAAAGAAAGCGAGCGACCCACGCAGTGATCCGAGAGCGACTGTTGGAAAAGTCGTTTTGCCACGACCTATCCTCACAGAATAATGATACGTCCGCATGGTGCGGTTCTGCCCACAGGATGGGAATAGTTGAGATACTAACGGAGCTTTCCAAAGCCGTCTGTCTGCTTCTGTAACATTGTGAAACATACGCATATTGGATAAGCCTATATGCGTATGTTGAGATAGATAGCTGACTAAGGGGCTGATAACTTGGCTAAAAAAGAACCTGCACAATATATCGTAGAACGGGAATTTTTAGGTAAATTTTCCGTAGAGGAATTGCTTGTCCGTATCGTGAAATCTCATGTAAAAAAAGGACTATCAAGAGGGTGAAACCCTTGAAAACAATGGAAAGAAGCCGTACTTTATGGTATAATATTATCATAGGTACGGCAGTTGAATAGGTGGAAAAATGATTTATCAAAAAGGTTCAAACTTATTTAACGTGGCTATTTATATCAGATTATCACGAGAGGACGGAGATAAGGAAGAAAGCGATAGTGTAGGAAATCAGAGAAAACTTTTAACAGAATATGTGAACAAGCATGATGACTTTATCTTATATGATGTTTATATTGATGACGGTTTTACGGGAACGAATTTTAATAGACCAGACTTTCATAGAATGATTGCTGACATTGAAGATAACAAGGTAAATTGTGTTGTTGTAAAAGACCTTTCCCGTTTCGGACGAGATTACATTGATACGGGGCGATATTTGGAAAGAATATTTCCAGAGCTTAATGTTCGTTTTATTTCTGTAACAGATAATATTGATAGTATGAAGCAGGCATACGATATGTTACTTCCTATTAAAAATATATTCAACGAACAGTATGCCAGAGATATTTCTAATAAAATTCAAGCGACTGTAAAATCAAAGCAGAAAGCAGGGGAATTTATCGGAGCTTTTACAAGTTATGGTTATAAGAAATCTCCTGCAAATAAAAATAAACTTGTGATTGATGAATATGCGTCCGAAGTTGTAAAAAGAGTATTTACTATGTATGCACAAGGAATAGGAAAACAAAGCATTGCCAAAATACTAAATGCAGAGGGTATCCTTTGTCCGTCGGAATATAAAAAGCTCAACGGCGAAAATTACAAAAATTGCAACCGTTTAGAGAAAACTTCTTATTGGACGTATTCCACGATTAAAGTGATGTTACAAAATGAGCTTTATATTGGAAATATGGTACAAGGAAAGAAACATCAACGTATGAGAAGCAAACAGCGTCCAGTTGAGAAAGAAAACTGGATAAGGGTTGAAAATACACATGAACCGATTATAGACCGTCAACTGTGGGATAAGGTACAAAAACTGCTGACGAAAAAACATAGGGATATTGATTTAGAAACAAATAAAAATATCTTTGCAGGTTTTATCAAGTGTGGCGATTGTGGTCGGGCAATGATGAAAAATTTCTGGCGACGTGCTGACGGAAGTAAGTCCTATTCATTCTATTGTGGAACTTACAAAAGAAGTGGAAAAGATTATTGCACTCCGCACACGCTCCCGTTTCAAGTATTGAATGATATTGTGCTGGGAGATTTAAAGCAGATTATCCGCAATGTAGAGAACTTGCAGGAACTTGTAAAATCACAATCTTTCACAGCAACAAAAATCAGAAAATCAACAGACATAGAACTGACAAAGTTAAAAGCAGAGCTTGAAAGAGTGAAGAAGCTGAAAAAGTCAATTTATGAAGATTACAAAGACGAACTGATTTCTAAAGAAGAATTTCTTTCTTATCGAGAGGACTATCAACAAAAGAAACGCTTTACTCCAAACAAGAATTGAAACGCTGGTAAGAAAGAAAAAGAAGTGTAACAGAAGATGTTTTGAAACACCGTGGTTAAGGCGGTTGTTGGAACTGAAAGACATTGAAGAATTAGACAGAGATATTATTGTGGAAATGATAGACCAGATAACAGTTTATGAAAACCGCAAACTTAAAATCTCATACAACTTCGGAAATGAACTGGAACATTTATTTTCAAGCGTTTACTGTGAGGACTTGGAGAAAAAGACTATCTAATCTCGATACATTTCTAACTCCCCATATATACTGGGGGATACATATCACAATTTGCGTAAACTACAACCAGCACACGGGGGAAGTGATCCGGGCGCTGTCTATGAGGGACGCAGGGAAAAGGATGACAATCTTTCCCTCGCCATCGCGGTCGGCGAGCTTCTTTCCCAGCAGGGTGTCTCTGTCATTTATACCCGCACAACCGATGTTTATCAGACGCCGTTTGAAAAGGCGCAGATGGCCAATCAGGCGGATGCCGACTTTTTTATTTCTTTTCACCGGAATTCTTCGGAGGAACCGAACCAGTATACCGGCGTGGAAACGCTTGTCTATGACAACTCCGGCATCAAACAGACAATGGCAGAAAACATTAACGGCGCGCTCTCGGAGCTGGGATTCCGGAATCTCGGTGTCAAGGCACGGCCAGGGCTTGTTGTTCTGCGGCGGACGAAAATGCCGGCTCTTCTGATTGAAACCGGCTTTCTGAACAATGAGCAGGACAATACGCTCTACGATGAAAAGCAGGAAGAAATCGCCCGCGCCATCGCGGATGCAGTGCTTGGAACGCTGGATCTCGAGACGGTCACGGAGGCTGACCGGCGCGCTGCGGAAACGGAAGCCGCCCGTCCGTCCGTTTCAACAGCGGATACCGTCACTGCTTCCGCTTCGCCCCGTCCCACGCCGCCGGAACAGGAAAATCCTTCCGACACACCGGAAACCTTCTACCGTGTCCAGACCGGCCTTTTCCGCATCCGCCAGAATGCCGACCGTATGCTTTACGACCTTCTCGACCAGGGCTATCCCGCTTTTCTTCTCGCCGAGGACGGCTTTTTCAAGGTCCAGGTCGGCGCTTACCGCCAGCTCGGAAATGCCATTCTGATGGAACGCCGCCTGCGCCGCGACGGCTATTCCACCCTGATTACCACCTGAGCGTCTGCCGCATCAGTCGAAAAAAGAGCGTGCCGGAATTTTGTTTTCCGACACGCTCTCGTTCTCCTTATAACTTTTTCAGTTTTGCAAACGAAGCAAACATTTTCTTCGTACCAGCCTGGTCGAAGTTGACGGTAACTTCATAATCTCTTCCGCCGTCCACGATATCCGTGACAATGCCGACACCGAACTTGATATGGCGCACCGTATCCCCGATTTCGTAATCGAGTTTCGTCGCTTCTGCGCGCTGAAGGTTTTCGCCTGCTGCGGCTTCTCGCGGAATGCCTGCTTCATCGCCGCATAGACGCTGCCTCTCGTCGGAATGTCCATCTTCGGCTTCCGGTCTTCGATCTCCCGCGCTCCCGCTCCAGGGAAATCAGCTCCCGCGGAATCTCTTTGACAAAACGGGACATCTTGTTGTACTGCACTTCGCCGCGGATCATTCTCTGGCGCGCACACGTCAATGTCAGATGCTGCATCGCACGCGTGATGCCCACGTAGCAGAGACGGCGCTCCTCCTCCAGCTCCGACGGATCATCCCGGTGATCGTCATGTAGCTTGGGAAAATGCCATCCTCCATGCCGGCAAGGAATACGTTCGGGAACTCCAGTCCTTTTGCGGAATGCAGTGTCATCAACAGCACGTAATCGCTCTCCTCATCCACCGAGTCGATATCAGACACCAGCGCAACCTCCTGCAGAAAACCACCGAGAGATGCTGTTCGGCGCTCTCCTCATAATCCGCAATCTTTGAAATCAGCTCGTCGATGTTCTCGATGCGGGCTGCCGCTTCTTCGGTTCCCTCCGCCTGCAGATCTGCTACATAGCCGGTCTCCTCGATGATTTCATTCAGCAGCTCTTTGACCGACAGATAATCTGCTTTCGCGCGGAGTACCTGTAAAAAGGACGTGAAGGATTTAATCTTATTTAAAGACCGCATCAGCCCCGGCACATACTCGGCCTCGAGAAGCGCATCGTAGAAACGGATGCCCTGCTCTGCTCCCAGTCCTGCACTTTGTTGATCGTCGCCGCTCCGATACCGCGCCGCGGAACGTTGATGATACGCAGTACCGCAAGGTCATCCTCCGGGTTCTCGATCACACGCAGATACGCCAGCAGATCCTTGATCTCGCGTCTCGCATAGAAGTTGACACCGCCCACGATTTTATATGGAACATTTGCAAGCAGCAGTTTCTCCTCAAAAAGACGGGACTGTGCGTTGGTACGGTAGAGAATTGCATAATCACGATACTTCTTTCCCTCCGTGCGGACGCCGCGCGTGATTTCTCCTGCCACGTACTCCGCCTCCTCAAAACCGCTCTGGAACTGCCGCAGATCGATCAGGTCACCTCCGGGTTCTCTGTCCACAGGCGTTTTGCTTTTCGTCCCTGGTTATTCGCAATCACTTCATTTGCCGCATTCAGAATATTCTGCGTAGAACGGTAATTCTGCTCCAGTTTAATGACCTTCGCATCCGGGAATACATGCTCAAAACTCAGAATATTTTCAATATTCGCCCCGCGGAATTTGTAGATCGACTGATCATCATCGCCGACAACGCAGAGATTGCGGTATTTTGCCGCCAGAAGGCTCACAAAGCGGAACTGAACCGTGTTGGTATCCTGATACTCATCGACCATGATATAGCGGAACTGCTCCTGATAATAGTCGAGCACTTCCGGGAACTGCTGGAATAATTTTACGGTCTGTACCAGCAGATCATCGAAGTCCATCGCATTGTTTTTCTTTAACTCTGCCTGATACTCCGCATAAACTGCCGCATACTTCTGCAGCTTCCAGTCGATTCCCGCGTCAATCCGGTACTGGTCCGGCTCAATCATCTCATCCTTTGCGGACGAAATTGCCGCCATGATCGCACGGTCGCGGTACAGTTTCGGATCCATCTGGAGCCGTTTCATGATGTCCTTGATCAGCGATTTCTGGTCATCGGTATCGTAAATTGCAAAATTGTTGGCGTATCCCAGACGTTCAGCATGGCGGCGCAGAATCCGCACGCAGCTGGAATGGAAGGTGCTGACCCAGATCCGCTCCGATCCGTATCCCACGATTTTATCGACACGCTCACGCATTTCTCCGGCGGCCTTGTTCGTAAAAGTGATCGCCATAATATTCCACGGATTGACGCCTTTGTCCCTGATCAGGGAGGCGATGCGGTGCGTCAGTACCCTCGTCTTTCCCGAACCGGCACCTGCAAGGATCAGAAGCGGCCCTTCGGTGTGCTCCACAGCTTCCATCTGCATCGGGTTTAATCCTGTTTCTGTCTGATTCATGTTCTTTCTCCTTCATCTGCTTCGAATCTTTTCACATGCATCTCAGTATATAACAAATCCGCCCCGGTTACAAGTAAGAACGAACATACGTTGCATTTTTATCATGGAAACTTTTTTCGCAAAGTCCTTGCTATCTGGTATTAAAAACTATATAATGGGAACAGTGAGGTGATAACAAATGACGATAGACTCAGATAAAATTCTTCATGATTTACTGAATTCACTGGATTCTCTCGAAGGCATCCGCCCGGAGGAAATCCCGAACATTGCTTTATATATGGACCAGGTCACGACCTTTATGGACGCACAGCTCGCTTCTTCGCGCCGCTTCGAGTCCGATAAGGTTCTGACAAAAACAATGATCAACAACTATGCAAAAAACAAGCTGCTCCCGCCGCCGGTCAAAAAGAAATATTCGCCGGAGCACATGATGCTTCTGGTTTTTATTTACTACTTTAAAAACATCCTCTCGATCACGGATATCCAGACACTGCTCGCCCCGATCACCGATCGGTATTTCGGCACGGAGAGCGGCTTTTCCATCAAAGATATCTACGACGAAATTTTCCAGATGGAAAAGAAGAAATTGCATCCGTAAAAGAAGATCTTCTGAAAAAAGCGGATGTATCCAAGTCCATGTTCGGCAGCTCACCGGAGGAGGACCGGGAATTTCTCCAGCTCTTTTCGTTTATCTGTCTGCTGAGTTTCGATGTCTATCTGAAAAAACAGATGATCGAGCACATGGTGGATGAACTGGCATCCCTCGCGGCGCCTTCTGATCCGAAAAAGAAAAATTAAGAACAAATGTGTAATCAAAAAAGACGGCTGCGTTGGAATCGCACCGTCTTTTTTGATTTTACACATTTTCTTTCTTTTCCATCCGTTCAAACACCATCTCATATCCGTCGTTTCCATAGCTTAAGGAACGGTTCACGCGGCTGATCGTCGCCGTGGATGCTCCCGTCTTTTCGGAGATTTCCAGATACGTTCTCTTCTCCCGCAACATTTTCGCCACTTCAAACCGCTGCGACAGCGAAAGCAGTTCATTGATGGTGCATACATCCTCAAAAAAAGTATAGCATTCTTCCTTATTCTTCAGACACAAAATTGCCTCAAAAAGCTGGTCTACTGCTTCTGAATGAAGTTTCTTGTTCATTTCAAGCCCTCCTGTACGAAAATTAAGTCCCCATCTCATTCTTATAACTCGGAATACTACCATTTAGCACAGTAAAGTGTGAAATACAAGTCCTTTTATCCCTGCATCAGCAAAGCCTGTACCATCGACTCCCGCTGTCTGCGGTAATCGCTCGGCGAACAGGCCTTTACCGTCTTGAAGGTACGGTTGAAGGCACTTAAAGAAGAGAATCCGGAATTCATCGCCACATCCGTGATACTCATCTTTTTGTCGTACAGAAGCTCCTCTGCGCGTTTGACGCGTTTAGAATTGAGGTACTCATAGAATGTCATGTTCATGTACTGCTTGAAAATTCTGGTAAAGTGGAACTTGGAAAATCCGCTGACCGCAGCTACTTCCTCGAGAGAAAGATTCTCCATGTAATGGACATTGATATAACGGCAGGCGCTTAAAACAGCTCTATATATTCCTGCTGCTTCATTGCCCCGAACGTATTCTGCGCGTTGGCATCCGAAAAGCCCTTGCGGCCAAACTCTGAAAAAAGCTCTTTGAGGCCGGTGCAGATTCTGTGCGTCATCACTGCGCCTCATTATCGTATTCCCGCACCAGTTCCAGAATCTGGCTGCGTAGAAACAGATAGAAGGGATCTTCCTCATCCTCTTTTTTGAAGTAGATGGCCGGAAGCCGCAGGAAAATCGTTTCCATTTCTTCCTGATTCTCCACACAGCCCGGTTCCACCAGCATGACAATCCGTTCTCCCTGGGATACGAATCTCATTCCGTGTACAACGCCGGAATTGATCATAATGATGTCGCCCTCTTTCAGATTATAGCTGTCTTTTCCGACAACAACCTCATATTCACCTCTGGTCGGCATGATAATTTCAATTGCGGTATGCCAGTGCTCCGGATAGCCTTCTGTCACGGTGTTGTGAAAGATTTCAAACGCCGGCGGGTTTGCTGCATTCCGGTCAAATGTTTTCCCATGTTCCACTTTCTTCATCTTATTTCTTACCTCTTTTTATTACAGCAGCTCTGTAAACAGATCTTTTACGGTCGGATAAATCTTTGCAAATTTCTGATACTGGCGCTCATATTTCTCAACCAGTTCCGGTTCCGGCTCGATGGTCTCTGTCACACGAACAATTTTTTCTGCCGCCTCTTCTACGGATGAAAAGACACCGCAGGCAACGGCTGCCAGCATGCTCCGCCAAGTGCCGGGCCTTCCTCGGACTCAATACGGTCCACTTTGATGTTCAGCACGTTTGCGATCATGCGTCTCCACAGCGGGCTCTTTGCACCGCCTCCGCAGATTTTCGTTCTCTCGATCTGGATGCCGAGGGATTTTGCTACCTCAAAGGAATCGCGGATCGCAAAGGCAACGCCCTCGAGAACAGCCTGGGTCATATCCTCTCTTGTGGTGTCCATGGTCAGGCCGATGAATGTTCCTCTTGCATCCGGGTTGTTGTGCGGGGAACGCTCGCCCATCAGATACGGCAGGAAGAAGACATTATTCTCGCCAAGTTTTGTGATGTTCTCCTGCTCTTTTGTATATTCTTTTGTGCGGATGATTTCATCCATCCACCATTTGTTGCAGGAAGCTGCACTCAGCATGCATCCCATCAGGTGATAGTGGCCGTCTGCATGTGCGAATGCGTGCAGGGCATTGTGGCTGTCTACGCCGAATTTGTTGCTGGAAATGAATACGGTTCCGCTTGTACCAAGGGAAACGTTGCACATGCCGTCGCCTACGGTTCCGGTTCCGACTGCGGCTGCTGCGTTGTCTCCGGCTCCTGCTACAACTTTACAGGTCTCCGGCAGTCCAAGTTCTGCTGCTGCTTCCGGTTTTAAGGTTCCGACAGCGTCAAAGCTCTCATGGAGCTCCGGCAGCATCTCCAGGGAAATACCGCAGATTTCTGCCATCTCTTTGGACCAGCATTTGTTCTTGACATCCATCAGAAGCATGCCCGATGCATCGGAGTAGTCGCTTACGAATGCGCCGGAGAGACGGTATGCCAGGTAATCTTTTGGAAGCATGATTTTGCAGATTTTTGCGAAGTTATCCGGCTCATTTTCTTTCACCCAGAGAATCTTCGGTGCGGTAAAGCCTGCAAATGCAATGTTTGCGGTGTACTCGGAGAGTTTTTCTTTTCCGATTACGGTGTTCAGATAATCGGTCTGTTTTGCGGTACGGCCGTCGTTCCAGAGGATCGCCGGGCGGATGACGTTATCGTTCTCATCCAGGATGACAAGGCCATGCATCTGGCCGCCGAAGCTGATGCCGGCTACCTGGGATTTGTCTACGTCTTTTACCAGCTCGCGGATTCCCTCTTTGCTCTGCTCCCACCAGTCTTCCGGTTTCTGCTCAGACCAGCCTGGATGCGGGAAATACAGCGGATACTCTCTCGATACAATATTTACAATTTTGCCTTCCTCGTCCATCAGAAGCAGTTTGACAGCGGAAGTACCAAGGTCAACACCAATAAAATACATGTCGAATCTCCTTTTTCTACTCTTTTTCAAAAAGGGCGGCAGCAGACCTAGATCTCTGCTCCGCCCTTTTGCTTATGCGTTACTGCATATCTTTCTTATTTTTCAGTGAATCTTCCGGAACGGATTAGCCCCACGGATTCTCTGTCGGGTAACGAACACCCTTCGGCTGGTTGTAGCCGATCTCATCTACTTCAACACCGAGCATTTTGAATACTTCGAATAACGGTTTTCCGAAGTGTCCGAATACTACTGCGCCGTGATGTGGATAGTTTTTCTCTACCAGTACGTGACGGTAGAATCTGCCCATCTCCGGAATAGCGAAGATACCGATGCTTCCGAAGGAACGTGTTGCTACAGGAAGAACCTCGCCCTCTGCGATGTATCCGCGCAGTTTTGCGTCAGATGTGCTCTGCAGACGATAGAAGGTGATGTCTCCAGGAACGATATCTCCCTCGAGGTACCCTGTGTTACTTCTTCCGGAAGGTTCTTGCCATGATCATCTGATATTTCATAGAGCAGAATGCCAGTTTGGTGGAAGCGGTATTTCCGCAGTGGAATCCCATGAAGGTATCTTTTAAGGTGTAATCAAATTTGCCTTTGATTTCGCTTTCATACATATCCTTCGGAACGGTGTTGTTGATGTCGAGGAGTGTTACGGTGTCTTTGGATACAACGGTTCCGATGAACTCGGACAGTGTTCCGTAGATATCTACCTCACAGGATACCGGGATGCCCATCTTGGTCAGACGGCTGTTGACATAGCAAGGAACGAATCCGAACTGTGTCTGGAATGCCGGCCAGCATTTTCCGGTCAGGGTTACGTATTTTCTGGATCCTTTGTGTGCTTCGATCCAGTCTAACAGGGTGATCTCGTACTGAGCCAGTTTCGGCAGGATTTCCGGTTTCAGGTTTCCTTCGCCGAGCTCTTTTGCCATATCTTCTACGACTGCCGGGATTCTCTCGTCGCCTGCGTGTTTGTTGAATGCTTCAAACAGGTCAAGCTCGGAGTTCTCTTCAATTTCTACGCCGAGGTTGTACAGCTGTTTGATCGGTGCGTTACATGCCAGGAAGTTGGTCGGACGCGGTCCGAAGCTGATGATTTTCAGGTTCTTAACAGCTACAACTGCAGTTGCAACCGGTACGAAATCTTTGATCATGGCTGCTACGTCTTCTGCATCGCCAACCGGGTACTCCGGAATGTATGCGTGCAGGTTGCGCAGTTTCAGGTTGTAGCTTGCGTTCAGAACGCCGCAGTATGCATCGCCGCGTCCGCCTACAAGGTCGTCGCCGGTCTCTTCTGCTGCTGCTACTACCATGCAAGGTCCGTCGAAGTATTTTACAAGCAGGGTTTCCTCGGTCTCCGGTCCGAAGTTTCCAAGGTATACAACAAGTGCATCACACTCTGCTTTTTTCAGGTCTTCGAGTGCGTTCATCATGTCGATTTCATTCTCGACGATGATTGGACATTCGTAGATTTCTCCGTCGTATGCTTTTACGACTGCTTTTCTTCTGTTCTCGGAAAGGCTGTTCGGGAAGCAGTCACGGCTTACTGCAACGATACCTAATTTGATTTCCGGTGTATTGTTGATCATTTTTGAAGATCCTCCTTTTTGGGTTTTCTTGGTTTTTGGTTTCTTTTTATGTTCAGAACTGCTCTTTTGGGGCAGTGTTTCTGATTTCTGGTTTTGTCTCTGGTTTTATTTTACCGAGAGGTTTTCTCCTTTGATGCCTGCTACGCTTCCGGCGATGTTTGCATCCGGGTGGCTTAAGAGCCATTTGTTTCTGGCGAAGAGCAGGTCGTCTTCCGGGGTGTGTTTTTCTTCCAGGGTGATGTCGGTATTGGTTCCTTTTGGAAGGACTACGACGCATTTGAAGCCGCTGGCTGCCACGTTGCATGGTGCGTAGTGGAGGGTGGTTGCGTAGACTTCAATGGTGGTTCGGCCGGGATTAAGAAGGCCTCCATTTTGGATGAGTCGTAGGTGTGGTCTTCGGTGATGTCCTGTTCTTTTCCGAGGATCAGGATCAGGTCGGTTACGGCGATGTTGATTTCGCTGTCGCGGTGGTATTCTACGGCGTTCAGTAAATGGTTGTGGCCGTTGCAGTAGCCGATCTGGATCGGCATGCCGCCGTAGAGGCTGTCGGATACGGACTGGGCGCTTTTGCAGGCTTCGAGGCTTTCAATGGAAGGCTCGTAGACTACGTCGTCGGAACATGGGGTCTCGGACATGGCGGTGATGATGTCGCTGACGTCGAGGTCTTTGATGACTTTGCCGTACTGGCGGAATGCTTCGTCTGTTACTTTCAGAATCTGCATTGTGTTGGTGCTCCTTTCGTACAATTAGTTTAATGATTGAACTAATTGTAATATAGCACTTGTATGTACTTCTTGTCAACATGTATTTGGATGAAAAAACGGACAGGTTGACAAATAAGGGGGAGGTTGGTATACTTTAATACGTTAAAATAATAAGACGCTAGGGGAGCCTTTGGCTGAGAACGTGGGACAGGGATAAGCTCACGGACCCTCACTACCTGAACGGGATAATTCCTGCGTAGGGAAGCTGGAACGTGGTTTCGGAGGTGATTCGGGACTGTGTTTTTATGTGAGCCCCTCCAAGCGGAATGCGAAGGAGGTTTTTTTATGAGTTTTTTTGTTACTGCTGACGGCGGACTGACGACGGCCGGTTATGTTGGATGCGTGGTGCTGATGGTGGCGCTGGTGGTGATTGCTTCGGTTCTTTCTGCTCAGAAGAGTAAGGGGACGGGAATGGATGCAAGGAAGCTGGCGTTTTGTGCGATGGGGATGGCGCTGGCGTTTGTGACTTCGTATGTGAAGGTGTTTGAGCTGCCGTACGGGGGATCGGTTACGTTGTTTTCGATGCTGTTTATTGTGCTGATTGCGAACTGGTATGGGGCGAAGACGGGTATTCTCGTTGGTTTTGCTTATGGACTGCTGCAGTTTATCCAGGGGCCGTATGTGCTGTCGCTGTTCCAGGTGTGCTGTGATTATGTGTTTGCGTTTGCGGCGCTGGGTGTGGCCGGATTCTTTGGAAAGAAGAAAAACGGGCTGCTGATCGGGTATATTGTAGCTGTGCTGGCGAGGGGATTTTTCCATACGTTAGGCGGGTATCTGTACTGGATGGATTATATGCCGGAGAATTTCCCGCAGTCTTTAAAGGCGCTGTATCCGATTATTTACAACTACAGCTATCTGCTGGCTGAAGGTGTGCTGACGGTGATTCTGATCTCGCTGCCGCCGGTGAAGAAAGCACTGCAGACGGTTGCAAGAACAGCACATGGTGCAAATTAAATAGAATTACGTGAAAAAATCCGGGAACGCATGATTTTGCGTTTCCGGATTTACGTGGATATCAAAATTTACTGAGCACTCTCCTCTGCGGCTGTGTCGGCGGCGGAGCTCATGGGGTGATGACGATGTTTTCTACGCCGATTCCGGTTTTGCGGGTTACGATGTCTTCGATCTGGGCACGCTGTTCCTCGGTTACTTCTTTCATCGGAACGACGATGTCGGCGGTTTCGCCGGTCAGGTTTACAACGACGTCGGTGAAGCCTTTGGCTTCGAGGAGGAGTTCAGTTGCTGACTCTTTTTCTACGAGTTCCGTCATTTCCACCATGCTCTGGACAGCGCTCTGGCGCTCGGTTTCGGAGAGGTTGGTATTGTTGATGATTTCATTTAAGGTGTCTTTGTTCTGGGAACGGATCTGTTCGCGGTCGATTCTGGCCTGGGCCATGTATGTAGATGCCCCGGCAAGGACTGCCTCTCCCGGCGTTTCGGTGACGGTCCGCGACGAGTCCCCTGCTGTGCCGGCATCCACCTCGTCGGTGATGTCGGTGTCCAGGCTGGAGATGTCTTTTAAAACGGTGCTGGCATCCGCCGTGGTTCCGTCTGCCTTCTCCTTCGTGGACAGGGTACTGTCAGCATAGTTGATGTATCCGGCGACGGCAATCATGATGCAAGGCGGTGATGATGACCTGATTTTCCGGAATTTTTTCTTTTTCCCGGCCGTCTTTTTCGGCGATGGTGTCTCTGCCATTTTCTCAGGTGCATTCATTTCCTGTTCTAATTTTTCCACGCATTTGACTCCTTTACTTCATTTTGACTACTTTAATCTTATTTGCGCCCACCTGAAATAATGCCATCACGGCCTCCTGAATCTCCTGTATCGTCACCGGGTTTCCCCCGCCTTCTGCGATAACGAGCACGCCGCGCACCGCCGGGTACTCCTCGGAAACCACATACGGTGTCTCGGCTCCGTTCTGTGTCTTTTCATAGACAGTTGCCTCATCCTGCGACGAGGATGTAACGCTTCCGGTCTCCTCTCCCTTCTTGTTTTCCTCCGTTGTGCTCCGCGTTGGGACATCTTTTTCCACAATCTTTTTTCCTGTGGATTCCAGCGTCACCACGACGTGCACTGCGCCCACACCGTCCATCTGGGAAAGTGCGTCACAAAGGCGCTGTTCCATCTCCTCCTGCACCGAAAGTCCCGCATCCCCCGCCGGACGCGCAGCCGTCTCCTGCGGCTGTTCTGTCTCCTCACTGGTCTTTTTTGTTCCCGTCGGCAGCAGCAGGACAACGCCGATTGCCGCCAGCAGGAAGTACAGCATCCACTGCTCCTTTTTCTGTTTCCGGAAAAACGCCGCTGCCTTTTCCCTCATAGGCCTATTCCGAAATCTCTACCATAATATGCGCCGGATCGGTTCCGTAGACCTCACTTAAAACACTTTTGATCTCTGTCAGCTTTTCATCGAGCATTTCCCGCTGTTTTTTCTGTTCTTCGCGGTAAATGCTCGTCTGCCGCATCGGCGCTTCAATGCGGATCTCTTTTGCCTCACCGGTGTTTCCCGGCTCCAGCGTTACCGAAACGGCTGCCCCCGGAATGCCGCTCTCTGACAGATACATCCGGATCTGGCGCTCCGTCTCTTTTTCCCAGGCGCCCACGTAATACTGTTTTTCAAAGCTTTCTGCACGAATCTGTACATTTTCCATTGCTGCTGCCTCCTCTTCCAGCGTCAGACGGTCGAGCGTCTGCGCCATTTTCTGCTCCAAACCTCCCGCTTTTAGCACGGGCTGGAAAAAATCAGTACCATCACAATTCCAAGAAAAAACTGAACCGGCTTCTTGTCCTCCTTCTCCGGGATCAGGTTCAGCACAGTTGTCATAAAAATCAGAAAAATTGAAATATTCTTAAGCCACTGCAGAATCTCTTCTACCATGCCGCCTCCCGCCGCTGCCTGCCCAACTACACGCTAGAGCATGTTTGAAAAATCATTTCCGCAATCTGCAAGCCCCAGTTTGCGAAAAGCCTTTTTCAGACACGCTCTAGGAAAAAGTTCCCGCCAGGATTGCAATCGTCAGCAAAAACAGGACTTCTACGGTCAGAAGGAGACGCAGAAGCATCGCATATCCTTTTCCTGCCGCCGCAAGACATCCCGCGATCCGCTTGTCCGAGACGGGCTGCGCCGCCGCGGCGAGAAGGCGGAAGGAAAGACCCGAAACGAGAAGCTGAACGGCGGGAACCATGCCTGCTGCGAGCAGTACCAGCATTGCCGTCACGCCAAAGCAGTTGCGGATCAGCACCGCGGAGCCTGCCACCAACTCGGTTACAGCATTCACCGCATTTCCGATGCCGGGAATCATTCCGGCAGTCCGCCAGAGTGCCATCTGCCGCAGGGAATCGAGCGCCGGTGCGATCAGATTCCGGATCATCTGCATTCCCACAAGTACGCCGAGCGACGATTTTAAAAGGCCGTTCACGCAGGTTTCCAGCAGCTCTGTCATATGGGACAAAATCTCCTCGCCGGAAAGATCGTTTACAAGGGCGATGAGCAGATAGATATGGATCATCGGGAGGACGAGGGCGAGCAGAAGCTTTTCGACAGCCAGAATCACTAGAAGGAGCATCTGATAAAACATCACGGCTGATGATGCACCACCGGCGGCCGCGGCCGCCAGATAGTAGGATGGCGTCAGAATCCGCATAAAAGCGACCAGCGATGTGATGACAGCTTTCAGGTTTTCCCCGCTCGACTGGAAATTTTTCAGAATCAGTGCAAGCGCAAGCAGATAGACCATATAAAAACTGGCGTCCCTGACCTGTTTTCCTTCAAAGAGAGAGGAAAAACTGCCGAGCACCGCGCCTGCCAGAACGAGGAGAAACAGCTCCTTCATCAGCCCCTTCTGCGCAAGGAATGCTGTTTTGGCACAGGAGAGAACGGCATTTCCGGCACGGAAAATGCGGAAGGGATCGCCATCCTGCAAAAGAGAACGCACCGTACCGGCAAAAGAAAACTGCTGGCTGGACAGCAGGCTGTCCACTTCCTGCTGGATTGCATCGAAGTCGAGTTCTGCAAGAAGTTCGTCCTGCGCTGCTGCTGCCTGATCCGTTTCGGTATCCCCCGCTTCTTTCTCCTGCTGTCCTTTCTTTTCTCTGACCGCCGCACGCTCCGTCTCCTGATCTGTTCCTACGGTGTCCAAACGTGATTCTTCTTCCAGGCTCTCCGGCACGTTTTGTACCGCTGCTTCGATTTTCTGCGTTCTTCCCGTTCCGAAAATGAGACACAGAAAAAGCAGCGCCATGCCCCATCCGGCTTTTTTACAGAAAATCATGAACCGTTTCCAGCAGAGCGAGCAGCACTGGCATACTGACGGCAAGGACCGCCAGGCGGGCGAACAGTTCAATCTGCCCTGCAATGGAAGAATAGCCCGCATCCTTACAGATCCCGGCGGAAAACTGCCCCACATACGTGATCCCAAGCATTTTCAGCAGCGTATTCAGATACGATGAGTCCACCGGGAGATACGATTTCATTTGTGCGAGCATGCCGAGCAGATACTGCATTTTTCCGACGGTCCCGGCAAGAATGCAGAGCCGGCACCGACCGTCACAAGAAGGGCAAATTCCGGCTTTGCTCCCTTTACTGTGATTCCAAGCAGCACGCCCGCCGTGCCAAGCGCAGCGATCCGAAGTATATCCATATGATCCCCTCCGTTTTTTCTCCCTGCTCTTAAATTGTAAACAGTTGTTTGATGTCCTCAAACAGCGCGGAAATATAGGGAAGAATCCAGAACAGCACCAGCACAAGACCGGCAAGGCTTGCAAGAAATGCCTGTTCTTCCCGGCCGCTGTGTTTTAATACCTGGCACAGGACCGATACCAGAATCCCGACTGCCCCGATTTAAATAGAATCCCGACCTCCACGCCTGCTCCTCCGTTTTCAGACACGCCCTAAACCAGAATCAAAAATAAAAAAAGGCCTCCCATGATTCCAAGACTCTGACAGAGCCTCTTCCTTTCCGGCAATCCTTTCTGCAGTTCCGCGATCCGCTGCACAAGGCGTGCCTCATACCGGTCCAGATTCGCCTTCTGCATGGCGCGGTCCCCGGTTCCAAGGCTGCATCCGGCCTCCTGCAGCTCTTCTTTTTCTTCTTTTGTAAGGCGTGTGTCCGCCAGGTGGACTGCCGTATTCTCTTCCAGAATCGCCGGCAGTGTCTTTCCGTCCGGGCGGCGCATATCCTCGGAAATATCCTGTAAAAAATCCCGGTACGATCCCGCATCCGCCTTCCCGTCTCCCAGAACGCATCCGGCAGCGGGGAAGCCGCCGTCACAATCTCTCCACGCAGATACTGGATAATTTTCTGCAGTGTTTCCAGATCTTTCACATGAGCCGACAGCGCCGCACTCTTTGCAAAGCCGATCCCGACGCAGGCAAGAGAAGCCGCCAGTAAAACTGCAAGCCGCATCACAAAAACGCCTCCCTTCGGTACAGTGTCGTTCCTCTTCCGTCAAAAATAGCCTGTACGCTTCCGGCGTGGGGTTTCGCATCCAGCACGATGTACCGCTCGAAAACGTGGGATTCCACGAGGCGGTTCAGGAGAGGCTTCTGCTTCATATCCTCCATGGAATTGCCATGCACGGTCGCGAGCAGCTTGCACCCGCAGTTAACGACGGACTCGATCGCACGGATGTCCTCGCCCGTTCCGATCTCATCGACTGCCACCACATCGGGCGACATGGCGCGGATCAGCATCATCATGCCCTCCGCCTTCGGACAGCAGTCGAGCACATCGGTGCGGATGCCGACATCATTCTGCGCAACGCGAGATAGCAGCCTGCGATCTCGCTCCGTTCATCGACCACACCGACGGTCAGCCCCGGATACGGCGACTCCCCGTCCGAAATCTGGCGGATGATATCGCGCAGCATCGTCGTTTTGCCGCAGCCGGGTGCGGAGACAATCAGGGTGTGCAGGAAACGGCCGTCTTCCCAAAGGTACGGCATCACTCGGTCCGCGCAGCCCTTTTTCTCATGAGCAACCCGCACGTTGATGCAGGATATATGACTGATGCCTTTCACCTTTTCCCCTTCGATTACCGTCTTTCCGGCAATGCCGATCCGGTGGCCGCCTCCACGGTCAGAAAACCCTGCCGCAGTTCATCCTCGTAGGCGTAGAGGGAAAAACTTCCTATGTAATCCATCGTATCGCGGATATCCGTCGGTGAGACGGGATAACCTTTCTCCCACTCCCCGGTCAGTGCTCCGTCCGGGGTCAGAAAGTACTCCTGATCCTTTGCGACCACCAGAAGCGGCGCGCCGGTCCGCAGACGGATTTCCTGCAGGTCATCGGCCAGCAGATCTGTGTTTTTCAGAATTTTCCGTATATTCGCAGAAAACAGGCGCAAAAGTTCCCTTTGCTCCTGTTTTTTCTCTGGCGTAACAATATCCTTTTGTCTTCCTGTCCTTTTCATCTTCACCACCTCTTATCGTTATATATATGAGATGGCGGGACAGGTTATGCACGGTTTTTATGGTTCTATTCTTTTCATGCAGATTTTCACGGGCTCCGCTGCCCAGACGGCGCCTTCATATCCTTTCTCCGGACTGAAATGCGTGCAGAGGCCCTCTTTCTTTTCCGTTCCAAGAGAACCCGAAAGACCGGTTCCCCTCCACTTGCCGTAGCTCTCCTCCTCGGTCCAGATCCGGAAAAACAGCGTTTCAGCATTCTCCACTGCGGCAAGGCGTTTCTGGTCTTCGGCGGAAAAATACCGTTCTGCCATGCGCTCCCAGGCAGCGCGGCGGTGCTGCTGCAGATCCATGCCGATCGGAATGGAAGCAAAAGCGCAGGCAGCGTATTCCCCCGAATGAGAAATATTAAAACAGATCTGCGGATGCCCCGGCAGGTACGGTTTTCCGTGCGCATTCCGTTCGATCGTTATCTTTTCTCCATCCAGCCCATACTGTTCCTTCATTCCCATCCGGAACAGCTCCCATCCGCACTGCGAGAGTTCCCGTTCCAGCTCTTTTTTTTCGCCCTCCGGCTGCGTAATTTTTTTCAGATAAACTACCGTCTCCTGCATTCTGCTTCTCCCTCTTCATAGAAAAAGAGACCGCGAAGCCTTTCAACTTTCGGCTCCCCGGTCTCTTCTCGAAAATTCTTTCTTATGCGTTTTTACCGCAGCAGTATTTGTATTTCTTTCCGCTTCCGCACGGGCATGGATCGTTTCTTCCGATTTTTTTGCCTTTGATTACAGTGCCGGATTTTTTCTGCTCCATGTAAAGCGTTTTCTTCTGCTCTTCTGTGAAGATCTCATCCCACATCGGCAGGTTGTACAGCCAGTCTGCTTTTGCGTCTACCATGTTTTTGTACAGAAGCTCTTTATCGTAAGCCAGTGTAACAACGGTATCCTCTTCCATCTCCTCGATCGGGTTCGGGATCACAAGGCTGTCGTTGATGCCGTCCAGGAAACCAACCATGGTCATAACGTCCACTTTGTATTTCTCTGCCAGCTCTTTTACGGTTCCTTTTACCACTTCATCCGGGTTGGAAAGAAGCTGCTCGTAAATGTTTTTCTCAATCAGGAAATAATTGGTCCAGACTGCTGGAGCTGTTTTTTGTCTGCTTCCTGATTATAGCGATATCACGCCAATTCTGTAATAAACTCATGTTATTATCCATCCTTTATCTGTTTCTCTGAGCGCGTTTTTTCGCGCCGTCCCCTAGCGGGATTCCGGTTTTTGTAACACGCTTTAGTATATCGGAAAGTCCGCAGAAAATCAACCTTTTTCTTCTTCCTGCTCCAGAATCGGGATTCTGGTATCGCCGAGCGGAATTCCTCTGTGTTCCACCGATGTAGAGAACACGATCTGCGTCTTCGTTCTTCCAAAATGCTGAAGCTGGCCGATAAACTGATCCAGCTCAGATGTTGTGTGGAACACAACCTCCATCAGCATTGAATAGTCGCCGGTCACGCAGTTGCACTCGATCACATTCGGGCAGTCGGTGATGTACGGATAGAATTCCTTTTTCCGCACCGGCTCAACCTCCAGATTGATGAATGCTTGATCCGATAGTCGAAAACCTCCGGGTTCACACTCGCACGGTAGCCGGTGATCACCCCGTCCTTTTCCAGGCGGTCGATTCTCGCCGAAACCGTCGGCGAAGTGAGATTACCTTGTCTGCAATACTTTTGAGCGGAAGCCTTGCATCTTCCTGCAGCAGTTCCACAATTTTCCGGTCTGCTGTATCCAGTTCACGTTTCATTCCCTCTCCTTACGTTCCTCCTGCTCTCCTTTTTCTTTCGGAGGCAGTTTCTTTACCACCGTATTTTCCACGCGGTGTTCTTTGACCCGCATGACCTTGATCCAGAGATCGTCGGTCTCGAGTTCAAACTGGCTGCCGTCATCCGGAACCGCACCGAGTTCGCCGAAAATGTAGCCGCCGAACGTTTCATATTCATCGACCGGCAGTTTGATCTTCAGTTCCTCCGCCACATCATCCAACGAGGCACTTCCCATGATTTTCCAGGTGTCTGTGGAAATCAGCTCAATTTCCGATGGCTGCCCGATCTCCGCCTCATCATTCAAGTCCCCGACAAGCTGCTCGATCAGGTTACGCACGGTGATAATTCCATCCATGCCGCCGTACTCATCCAGAACCACGGCAAAATAGTTGCCGGTCTTTTTCATGTTCTGGAACAGCGTGGCAGCCTTGATGTTTTCAGGAACAAAATAAGGCTGTTTGATTGCTTCTTTCATGACATGATCGCGGTCCTTGGTGCGAAGCCGGAAATAATCCTTGGCGTCCAGAACGCCGATGATATCGTCCACATTTTCACCACAGACCGGGTAATAAGAATGGCGGCTTTCATGGATCAGCTGCTCCCACTCCTCCATCGAGTCTTCCAGCCACAGAAGATCTACATCGGTTCTGTGGACGCAGATTTCATCAATGGTCAGATCATCAAACTCAAATACGTTCTGAATCATATCTTTTTCTTCATTGTCGATCGCGCCTTTTTCGCTGCCGGCATCTACCATCATTCGGATTTCTTCCTCCGTCACCTGATCGTCGTCCTCATCCGGATCGATCCCCAGAAGGCGCAGGATACCGTTTGTCGATGCAGTCAACAGCCACACAAGCGGTGCAAACACTTTCGAAGCACCGCTTACAAGACCGGAAATCCCGAGCGCAATCTGCTCAGCCTTCTGCATTGCAATCCTTTTCGGCACCAGTTCGCCAAAGATCAGGGTGATATAAGATAAAAGCAGCGTAATCAGCACAACGGCAATCGCATCCAGTGTCTTTTCCGGAATCTTCATACCCGCGTCCACAAGAGCGGAAACGATTCGATCCGAAAAATTTTCTGCTGCAAAGGCACTTCCAAGAAAACCGGACAGAGTGATGACCACCTGTATCGTTGCAAGAAAACGGGATGGCTGTTCCGTCAGATGAAACAGCTTCGCCGCTCTTTTGTTTCCCTCCTGTGCCATTTTTTCCAGTTTAGCGTCGTTGCAGGAGACCACAGCGATCTCCGCGCAGGCAAATACCGCATTGACCGCTATCAATACGACCTGCAAAAGAATACTGCCGACTATGTCACTGTCCAAACGTTTCAAACCTCCTCAATATTATTTATGCATTTTTCAAAAATGCACATAGGCCTTCTTGGCTCGTAAACATCTGCTTTGCTGGTTACTTCCCATGGAGCATGCATGCTGAGAACCGGTACACCGGAGTCAATCACTTCCATACCGTACAGAGACATGATGTAGGCGATGGTTCCGCCGCCTCCGACATCAACTTTACCAAGTTCTGCTGTCTGCCAATTTACTTTTGCATCATCAAAGATAGCGCGAAGAGCTCCGACGTACTCTGCATTGGCATCGTTTGAGCCGCTCTTTCCGCCTGCTCCTGTAAATTTGTTAATTACGATACCTTTTCCGAAAAATGCAGCGTTTTTCTTCTCAAATGCTGCTGCATACAACGGATCAAACGCTGCACTTACATCGGAAGAAAGCATTCTGGAAGAAGCCAGACATCTCCGAAGTGCAAGCTCCGTTCCCTCACCTGCAAGTGCAAGCAGCTCTGCCATGGTGTTTTCGAAGAAATGAGACTGCATGCCGGTTGCTCCGACGCTTCCGATCTCCTCTTTGTCTACGAGCAGGCAGCAGGATGTCTTCTCCGGTGCTTCCACCTCGAGCATTGCGACAAGAGAAGTGTATGCGCATACACGGTCATCCTGGCCGTATGCAAGAATCATGCTGGCATCCATACCAAGCTCACGCGCTTTTCCTGCCGGTACAATTTCAAGCTCTGCGGAGAGGAAATCCTCTTCTTCGATGCCATACTTGTCGTTTAAGAGCTTTAAGGTCATGGCTTTCACTGCATCTTTCTCTGTTCCTTCCAGCGGCTGGCTTCCGATCAGAAGATCGAGGTTCTCGCCCTCTACTACCGTACTTGCCGGTTTGGTCTGCTGCTCTCTGGAAAGGTGAATCAGAAGATCTGTCACACAGAATACCGGATCGTTATCATCCTCGCCGATGACTACATCCACTACTTCGCCATCCTTCTTGGCTACAACACCGTGGATTGCAAGCGGAAGCGTTACCCACTGCCATTTTTGATACCACCGTAATAATGGGTATCAAGATATGTAAATCCGTTGTCCTCATACAGTGGATTCTGTTTTACGTCAAGACGCGGAGAATCGATGTGCGCACCGAGAATATTCATACCCTCTGTCAGAGGCTTGGTTCCGATCTGGAACAGGGCAATGGCCTTCTTCATGCATACAGCATAAACCTTGTCACCCGGTTTTAACGCACGATTTTCTTTTACATAGGTGTCGAGGCTTACGTATCCGGCCTCTTCTGCCTGACGTACACTTTCCTTTACACACTCACGCTCCGTTTTTCCGTGATCCAGGAATGCGCGGTAGCCGGCGTTTAATTTTTCCAGCTTTTTCATATCTTTTTTCTTGTACTCATTCCATGCTGTTTTTCGTTCCATAGCTTTTCTCTCTTTCTGTTTTCTTTCTATGATCCGTTCGTATTTTTTTGCTCCGGTCATAATTGCGATCTCTTTCATTATAATCTGTTTTGATGGGAAAAACAAGGACTTTCGGCTGTTAGAAAAAAGCCCCACAGCGAACCGTTTTTTTGGTTGCAGCGGGGCTTTTAAGGGGAGGATAAGTATTTCCTTATTTTTCTTTTGTATCATCGAACAGGGGAATTTCGATGACACTGTTATTCTCCCCTGAATGTTCACTTTTATACATTTCTTGTAATTATTTTTTGATCAACAGCAGAAAAATCCTCTTCCGCCGCAGCAACAGCAATTGCAGATGGCATTGATTGCCATACATTCACAGCACCATTTTCCGAGATCACCTGCACTTCTCTCGTAGCCGTAGCCGCTTCCCATGTCGGAATACCACTGACCCCCACCCCGGAGTTGGCTTAAAAGCTGCTGGTACTGCAGATTCTGCGGTTCTAATTTGACTGCCATCTCGGCATCCTGCACGGCATTGATGTTGTTGCCGAGGCGCGAATTTGCGATCGCATGCAGGAAATACCATTTTCCGCTGCGGTCGGAAATGTCGTTCAGCACGTTCATCGCCTCGCGGAAGTGGCCGCTGTTGATGTAGTTGCTGCCGCCTGCAGCCGCATTTCCTGCTCGGAATTTCCATAATCATTCCGTGCGGAGCCGCCGTTTCCGTACGCGCCGCCGAATGGGTCGAAGCCGCCGAACGGGCCATAGCCGCCGTAAGCATCTCCGCCATACGACGAACCTCCGCTCTGGTACGAGGTGCCGTGCTCGCGTTCATCCATGATCTGTTTGTACGCCTGCTGCACCTGTTTGAATTTTTCTTCTGCTTCTGCTTTATTCGGATTATTGATATTGGCATCCGGGTGATACGTCCGGCTGAGTTTTCGGTATGCTTTTTTGATTTCATCGTCCGAAGCCCCGCGGGACACGCCCAGCACCTCATATGGATCTGTCATCAGTCTTTATTTCTCCTCTTTTTGGCGCTCTTTTGCGCTTTTTCGCATTTCGTATTTTTCCCAGATACCAGCATACAATATATTTCGCAGAATGTCTACATTTTCCAGGATCGGAAGTTTTTCAAATGCACGCGACGCTTCCGCCGTCATCATCAGCAGGATTTTTTCTGCGGTTTCCTCGAAGTCCGGCTGATCTGCGATGGACAGAAACGGGTTGTAGTTTCCGCTCTTTTTATCTTTTTCCACGTCATCAAGCGCATCCATCAGGTAAATGAATTTTCCGATGTAAAAGCCGACCTGGCGCAGATCATCGCTCCAGATGTCCTCCTCCGGAATATAGATCTCCGCCATCACCTCTCCGGTATAGCCCGCCGCAAGATCGAGGTCTGGATTGTTTTCCTTCTCGCATGCATGCAGCTTTTCGAGGTAATCCTGCACTGCTTTCGTCTGGCGCGGATACGATGCCTCGATGCGTGTCACAGATTTTTTCAAAGCCTTTGCCACTGTAAACGCCGCGTAGTTTTTCTCGTCCTCCCAGTCATCCAGCAGATTGTAATAGGCGAGCAGCACGTTCATGTCTGCGCAGTATTTTGTGTATTTGTTCCGCAGGCATTTATGTTTTTTGCCGGGATGAAGAAAGCAGTAATGCTCCTCTTCTTTTGTCTCACACTCATAAAGCCCGGTCAGCAGGATGGAAAGAAATGTCATATCAAACGTCAGCATCGCCTGACCCTTTTTTCCATACGCCTCTTTGATATCCTGACACAGACCGCAGTAGTATGCCTGATATTTATTGTAATCTTTGACTTTCAGGTCATCCTTTCGGATGGTCACATAACCAAACATGAATCGCACTGCTCCTTTTTATCAGGTGTTTTTGATGAATTTTGTTCCGCATTTCGGGCAGCAGATCTCGATGTGGCCTTTTCCTTTCGGCACACGCACCTGCTGATGGCAGGACGGGCAGCGGAAGTAGCAGTGCTCTTTATCCTTGAATGCACGGGTTCCGCCTCGGAAGAATCCGACGACGCGGTTTTTCAGTTCCAGGAATTTCTGGTTTTCCGCATACCGTTTGGAATGGTTCTTGGACATGATGCGCACATCCGCCCAGACGATCAGGACGAGTGCCAGGGTGTAGATAAGGGAGCTCCGTACAACCGCTCCGAAAATCATCATGGCAACTGCCGCCCACATCATAAAATTGCCCAGCTGATCGATGCCGTAGCGGCCGTACATCAGGCGGGAAAGTTTTTCTTTCAGTTTATCCATTTTGTTCTCGTTTCTCCTTTTTCAAAGTATATGCCAATACTCTATCCCTTTTGAGGGAAAAAAGCAATCGAAAGCGCCATTAATTTTTTCTAAAAAATTCTTAAAACTTGCGGTGGATGTTTCTTTTCAACTGTGCTACACTTGGTTATGTTTCTTTATATTTTATTTTCAGTAAACGATCGGAGATTTTTATGAAACGACTCAAACAGATCGGCGCCCTTCTCGCCATCGCGGTCCTGATCGGATTCGGGCTTGGCGCATGATTTTTGCGTTTATCGACACGCCGTTTGCACACAAGGCGCTGACGGTCTGCCTCTACTGTGCGATTACCGTACCAGTGCTCATCTATGCCATGATGCTGGTTGCCAAGGTTCTGTCGCACCGCGATGAGAACGACAAATCAGACAAAGGAGAAAAACAGTCATGATTGATACCATTATTTTTGATGTAGGCCGCGTACTCGTCAACTGGGACTACGAGTCCTATCTGAAACGCTTTGCTTTCGGTCCGGAAAAAACGAAAGCAATCACCGCCGCAACCTTCGAAAGCCCTTACTGGCGCCAGTTCGACCGCGGAATTCTCACACCGGAGGAGATTGTAAAAGGATTCTGCTCCCTCGCCCCGGAATACACCGAAGAAATCAAAGAGGTTTTCGCCCACTGCGAGGAAACCATCACCCCGCTGCCGTATGCAGAAAGCTGGGTACGCTCCTTAAAAGAAAAAGGCTACCGCCTCTACATCCTCTCCAACTACTCCGGAGACCTCTTCGAGCGCACCAAAGAGAAAATGCCCTTCCTCCCCTACATGGACGGAACCCTCTTCTCCTACACCTGCCATTTAACAAAACCGGAACCGGAGATCTACCAGCACCTGATCCAGAAATTCTCCCTCACCCCGGACCGCTGCGTATTCCTCGACGACACCAAAGCAAACGTCGAGGCCGCAGAGCAGGCAGGGATTCATGGAATTCATTTTACGGGATATGAAGATGGCGTGGCACAGTTGAAAAAACTGGGCGTTCTTTAAAAAACAGGCTGCCGCATTCATGCGTCAGCCTGTTTTTTTAGTATTAACTTACGCTTTCGCCGCCTCTTCCATCAGCCGCAGCATCAGTCCGACGCTGCCGACGTTATATCCGGCATAAGCGCGTCCGCCGATGTTTCCCGGCAATGCGAGGATCAGCAGTGGGAGTTTTTCTGCGTCGATTCCCATTTTTTCGGCGATCGCCGGGGCGTCGTCGGATGGGTCGAGGTAGAGGGACATATTGTGGATTGCTGCGCGGGCTTTCTGGAAAGTCGTGTTTTCCAGGTCGGCTTTCGTGCGGAGCACGGCTGCATGGCAGCGTCTTTTGCGTTCCACTTCTCTGCGATTTCGATCAGCTCATTCAGAACATGCTCGGTCGGCTCCTCTCCGGTTCCGAGGAAGGCCAGAAGGATCGGGCCGTCTTTGGTGAGATCGTTCAGGGTATGCGCCTTTCCATCCAGATCCTCCAGCGTGATCTCCGGCAGTTCGATGTGCTCTAACAGCTCATCCAGCTCTTTTTTCACGGCTTCCAGATAAATCTCTTTTGCTTCTCCCGCCTTCAGTTCAAACACGCGGTATGCAGCATGCTGGTCACCGTTCGGCATACGCATACTTGTAATCAGACGATAGCAGCCCGGCTCCAGGGTCAGAGCCAGTGTTTTGCCATTGAATGCGGTTTCTTCGTAATTCAGCGTCTCAAACACTGTTCCGTTCCACTTTCCGATGGTCCACGTCTGATAATACTTCCATGCGCTTCCATCCTCCGCATTCAGTGTCAGAACCGCACTTTCCGTTTCATCCTTCAAAACAGCAGCTTCTGTTTCCACACTGTGGAATGCCCCATCACGGTAATACTCCGGCTCCAGTGTCACCGGATTCAGTCTTGCCGCTACATTGAGGCTCCGGCAGATTGCCACGAACAGAATCTTCTGTGCCAGCGGACTTCCCTGTTTCATGGTAAGGACGCCGACCGGCGTTGCATGATCGTGTCATACTCTTCTTCTGGATGGAAGGTAATATTCTTCTTAAGATAATCCAGAATCCGTTCCGGCTGCTCCACAAAGCTACGTTTTGTCTCCTCTTCAAAAAATCCGCGATCATGCTCCGATACGGCGTCAGCTCCTCGAGGAAAATACGCGGGCAAAGAAGATCCTTCCTGAAAATCTCCTCCGGCAGATCCCCCTGCTCGCAGTCGAGATGATCCTCTAAAACGGATGCCTTCAAGTCCTTCGCATCCTTTAAAGCCAGCGAAAACAGCAGCTTCTTCCGGTTCGGATTTTCATCTTTGGAAAGGAATGTATAAACCTCCTCAAAATTCTCTCCTGCCCGGTGGAAAATCTCTTCCGCTTCCGGATACGCAGCAGCCTTTTTCTCATCAAAGCATGCTGCAAACCGTGCCTTCCGAAGCCGTTCCGCCTCTGCCATCCGTGCCGCATTGCGCTCCTTCTGCTCCTTTGTGGCAACGACATTCCGTACCGGCACCTCCTTCGGTGCCCGGATTTCCAGCGTCTGCCACCTGTCATCCGCTTCCGGAACCGCCTCTTCACGAAGCACCAGTTCCAGCGAATCCTCCTCCTCAATCCGCATCATGGCTTCCGCCCGGCGTATTCCGTCAAATGCCCGTACCCGGATATCGCCAAGGCCAAGTGTCATCCGAACTTCTCCGTCCGCATCCGCAATCATCACTGCAGCCGGGAAAAACTCTGCCATATTCAGGATTTCAACCGCAATATGCGCTCCTGCAGCCGGTTTTCCATTCTCATCCTTCACAAGAATCTTCACCAGCTTCGTTCTGCCATAAAAATCTGTATGGTTAAAGTAGTACAGCGCCCCTTCTTTTCCAAGATACTCCTCGTTACTCTCCTTTACATAATCCGAGAAGTTCCGCGTATGAATCAGAATTGCCCGATTCGCCGGACCGGAGAACCAGCCGGTATCCAGCACTTCTTCCGGCTCACAGGCGCCAAGGAAATGCCACTCGCCGTCCACAAACACCTCAACCCACGCATGATTGTCATCACAGTGCGCCCATCTTGGTGTATAGACCTGCCGCGCCGCAATACCGACACTCCGATACGCCGTAACTGCAAACGTAGACTCCTCGCCGCAGCGTCCCTTTCCACTCCGATACATTGTCATCGGAGATGCCGTTCTGCCGTCCGTCGCCTCATACGTCGCATGCTCCGCACACCAGTAATTAATCTCCAGAATCGCCTCTAAAAGACTCATTCCGGCTACACGCCCCATAATCTGCTCATAAAAAAACGGTCTGCAGTCCGTAATGTCCTCGGAATTGATCCGGTCATACAGCACATAGTTTACAAACACATCCTCCGGCAGTTCCTTACACCATGCCACCTTCTCCCGCAGCATCAGCGCATGCTTCACGTACGAAAGAAAAAGGTCAAATCCATATTCTCCCGCATCCCTTACCGGCATCGTACCATACAGAAACTTCATCAGCACAGCCTCTTCCTCACTGCACTGTTTTAATTTTTCTTCGATAACAGGCATCACCGGAGCCAGAAGCTCTCTCCGTCCCTCAAATTTTTCCGTTGCATATTTTCTTAAATTTTCTGAGATCATGATTCTATCTATCCCTTCCTCTTTTTTTCTATCCGTCTCCACAACGTACATCCGCCCACCGGCGGCAGACGCCATGTGAAAAAGGATTCCTTGCGATTTTTCAGGAACACCGGAGCGAGGAGCCTTTTCACATACCGGCTGTGGGTCACTACGCTACATATTTTTCTTTATAAATGAAAGTAATTCTCCGCTGGGATCGCATTTATACTCCCAGAACATAATGCCCCCCATGCCCTTTTCTTTCAGGTACGCAATTTTCACCCCAAGTGACTCGCAGTCCTCATAGCTGATAAATGTTTCCCCGTCAAACAGATACGGAACCTTTGCCTGCTCATCCCAATACCGGATAAATCCCCTCTTTCCGATCCAGCTCTCTTTGAGCTCGCCATAGTCACCGCCATATCCTCCGACCGTCTCTGCTTCCATTCCAAGCCCGTTGCGGCATCCGGCGCCTTTTACTCCATCCCATTTTCTGGAATAAAACGGTACGCCAAGAATCAGCTTCTCCATTGGAACGCCTGCATTTACAAAACCGTTCACTGCCTTCTGCACACATGCATCAAACAAATTTCCCTCACTGTGATACAGCGCCGCATGATGTCCCGTCACCTTCTGGAAACCGCCCTGCAGATCATACGTCATCAGCTGCACATAATCCAGATACCGGGAGGCCTCCTTCATATCTGTCTGCAGTGCAAAGTAAACATCTCCGCCGACTGCTGTCGTTACAAGCATGCCTTCTCTGTACGCGTCCAGTGTCTTCCGAAGCTCCGCCAGAAGCAGCGTATAATTCTCTTTATCCGATCTGTCCGACGCAATTCCTGCCAGCGATGTGCCCGGATACTCCCAGTCAATGTCAATGCCGTCCAGACCATACTCCTTCACAATTGCAAGTGCACTCGCAGCAAACCGCTCTCTTCCCTCTTTTGTTCTTGCAGCCTGGGAAAAGCCGTCTGCTCCCCAGCCGCCTACGGACAATACAATCTTCAGCTCCGGGTTGCTTTTCCGAATGGATACTATTCCATCCCGTGCATCCTTTGCATCCCATACAACTTCTCCGTCCCGGATCAGACCAAATGCAATATTGATCACGGTAAGTGCCCGCACATCCTCTTCTCGCATATGATTTAAATCCGCCGTATTTACATAGCCAATTATTCTCTTCATCTCATAAGCTCCTCTGTCCGAATCGTTTTACTCATTAAATGTTACGACTTCCCCGTGTCCCAGATTGTAGGTGATCTCATCCTCAAGCTCCACCTTCACAACCGTTGCAAACGATGAATGCTCATCTCTCCGGCCCAGATCCAGAGCGTTCCCGGAATGCCGCTCCATGGAAGTGAACCTGTGTAGGAGAACCGGAGCTCCTCTCCCGTATGCAGAACCGTCACCCTTTTTACCGGTGTTTTAATGCCTTTCACACACAGTGTCTCCTGCGGCTTATCATAGACGAAAAGATACATCGTCTTCTTATCCGCCGAAATCGTGCTTCCGCCGAGGAAATGATTGTAATCCAGTCCTTTTTCTGTTCCAAATACCGCTTCCTTATGGTCATGAATCCATCCGCCCAGATCCAGAAGAACTTCTCCTGGCGTTCATCCAGCGTTCCGTCCTCCTTCGGTCCGATATCCAGCAGCATTCTTCCTCCAAGGGTGATACAGTCGCAGAACATGCGCACAATCTGACCGCTGCTCTTGTAATCATTGTCCGATGGACGATATCCCCAGGAATCGTTGATTGTCGTACAGAATTCCCACTCGCCTTTCGGTCCGTACAGCGGAATTCCCTGCTCCGGTGTCTCATAATCTCCATAGCCCTGCATTCTCGAATTCAATACAACGTTCGGATTCAGGGTATGCAGATATTCCCTGAATTCCGGCATCTTCACTGTGCCGCGCTCCGTTCCCAGTCACCATCAAACCATAAAAGATCCACCGTTCCGTAATTTGACATCAGTTCTTTTAACTGATGATTGTTGAATTCCAGAAACTCCTGCCATTTCTCCGGCTCCTCCTCTTTTCCGGCCGGGGAACCATAGATATCGTTCAGACAGTCTTCTTTTTTCATTCCTTCCGGGTAAACCGTGCGGTACCGCGGATCCGACCAGTCGATCAGCGAATAATAAAGGCCGACCTTCAGACCTGCCTCACGCATGGCAGCTGTATACTCTTTTACAAGGTCGCGCGCTGCCGGTGTTTTCTTCACAACACTTAAATCACTGTATCCGGTATCAAACAGTGCCACGCCGTCATGGTGCTTCGCTGTCATAACCACGTACTGCGCACCTGCTTTTTGAAACAGCTCCGCCCATTTTTTCGCATCAAACTTCGATGCTGTAAAGCCTTCACACTGTTTCATGTAATCTTCATAAGAAATATTTCCGTTGTGGAACGACCATGACTCTGACACATCACCCACCGCATAAATCCCATAATGGATAAAAATGCCCAGCTTCGCGTTCCGAAACCAGTCCTGCATCATCTCTTCCAGCTCCTCCTTTTTTTGTACTCCCGGATTAAAAGACTCCGGGCATAGCTTTTTTATCCGATCTAATTACCCCTTTATTGTTTCTTCCCATTATATCAGTTCTTGCCCAAAAGAAAGGCATATTACCGTTTTACACTGTAATATGCCTTTTTTCACGCCACAGGAAATATCGTTACCTTTTCCTGTTTATTTCGCGATTTCCTCGATACCCTGAGTTGCTACCCAGTCCTCAAGTCCCAGAGAGTACATACCATCTACATAAGCCTGCCAGTCAGCATCGTTGTCAATGTCAAGCTCGCCGCATACGAACTGCGCCTGCTGCTGCTCAAAGAAATCTTTGATTGCTGTGTTCGTATCAGAGAAGGTATCAATTTTATCCAAGTCAATCCAGTAGGACGGAATAATTTCTTTGGTCAGATTTGCCTCATAAGCTTCCTCTGTTGCTTTTTTCTCATCATACATCGGATGCTCTTCTACAAACTCGAAGTCTACCGGCAGATATTTCGGCAGAGACTGCGGCCACAGATTGCCCCAGGAATATTTTTCCTGATCTTCCTCAGACAGTGTGGTGGTGTCAATCGCATGGTATCCGTCATCCTCTTTGTTTACAATCACACCAACCGGTCCTCTGTTGCAGCCGATGCCGTTCTCCAGTGCGAATGCATTGTCAAACCAGCGGCAGATGATTTCCGGATGCTCTGCCTTGTTTGTGATGACAGCCTGGGTTCTGTATACGCTGAAGCCTTCCGTATCGCGCAGCCAGATTCCGTCTTTGTCTGTGTTCAGAACAGGCATGGAGTCGAAATCGCCTCTTTCCTCTGCAGCCGGGATTCCGGTAAACTCGTTGCTTCCGTATGCGATGGAAACGCCGTACAGGTCCTGATTTCCTTTACCTTCCCATGTGGAGCTGTCCTGTGTGTAAAGCTCTACGTCTACGAGTCCTTCTGCATACAGTTTGTGGAACCAGGAAAGGAACTCACGGTATGTATCGCTGACACCGCCGTAAACAACCTTTTCATTCTGGATTGCAATACCAAGTTTGTTCATCGGAAGTCCGAAGTAACCGGCCATAGCCTCGATATGTTTGTTGTTCGGGTCGGTAGAGAACGGGATTTCATCGGAAGCGTCACCGTTGCCGTTTGCATCCTGCTCTTTGAAGGCTTTCAAGACTGCCTCAAACTCGTCTGTAGTGGTCGGCATGCTCATGCAACATTCTCCAGCCATTTCGTATTGATGTATGGGCTGTATCCAACGGTTGTATCGGTACATACGTACGGAATTGTGTAGATGTGTCCGTCCGGTGCTGTCATTTTTTCTCTTACACCCGGCAGATCCAGGATCGCAGAAATGTTCGGGCAATATTTCTCAAAATAATCTTCCAGCGGAATGAATACGCCCTGGTTTACACCATAGGTGAGGATTGCATTATCGCTTAAGGTCCATCCGCCGATCACATCCGCGTAATCTCCGGAGTTCAGATCCAGATTCAGTCTCTCCGTTGCTGTTTCGTATGGATAAATTTTCAGGTCAACGTCTACATTGGTCTGTTTTTTGAACTCATCGAGCATGATAAACTCGCCGGATTCGCTGGAATCATCGCAGAAGATGGAGAAGGTGTAATCTCCCTCGTCTACCAGCGGAAGACCTTCCTGATACATAATGCCGTTTACTTTTCCGTCCTCATCCACGGTGTCGTTTGCTGCGGATGCTGCGGATGCTGCAGAAGCACTCTTTGCCGAGCTGCTTCCATTATCACTTCCACATCCGGTAAACATAGATGCCACCATTACTGCAGTTAAAACTGCTGCGACTGCTTTTCTTTTCATGATTTTTCCCTCCTGTGTTGTTCCGGCGGCATTTTCCCGCCGGAAGCGCTTTTGCCTGTCCGTTGTCCGGACTCTTTATTTACATACCGCCGTTTCCCGTGCGGCAGATAAATCGTTAAAAAAACTTCTTCTTGTAAATCAACCCTTCATGGATCCGATCATAACACCCTTTACAAAGTGCTTCTGCACCAGTGGGTACATAACCAGAACCGGGATACTGCTGATGATGATCAGCGAGTATTTCATAACGTCGATCAGCTGCTGTTTTTCCTGCAGTGCTGCTCTTGCTGCCGCAGTTGTTGCTGTCTGGGACAGCGCGGTCTGGTTCGTGATCAGGATGTTACGCAGAACCAGCTGCAACGGATACTTTGCTTTGTCCGAAATATAAACGAGTGCTGAGAAGTATGAGTTCCAGTGACCGACACCATAGTACAGAACCAGAATTGCGATGATCGCTTTGGAAAGCGGAAGTGCAATCTGGAAAAAGAATCTCGCCTGGGTGCAGCCGTCAATTTCAGCTGCCTCATACAGCTCTTCCGAAATGTTCGACTTGAAGAAGGTTCTTGCCACGATCATGTTGTATACGCTTAAGCATCCCGGAAGAATCAGTGCCCAGATCGTGTTCAGCATCTGCAGTCTCTGAATAACCAGATAGGTAGGGATCAGACCGCCGCCGAAGAACATGGTGATCAGGTAAAAATGGTGATCGGTTTCTTTCCGGAGAAATTGCTTCTGGAAAGTGCATATGATGTCGGAAGCGTTACGATCAGGTTGACCATGACACCGCAGAAGGTGATGATCAGGGAGTTTAAAAAGCCTCTCATAACCTGGTCGTTTTTAAATACTTCTGCGTAGCCCTTCAGGGTAAATCCGATCGGGTGAAGCAGTACTTTACCACTCGATACGGCGCTTGGCGCACTGATGGATGAAATGATAACCCAGTACAGCGGATATGCCACAACAAACAGAACCAGCGTCAGGATAATGAAGCAGGCTGCGTCAAAAACGACGTCCTCTTTGCAGCGTTTTATTTTCTTTTTTGTCACTGCGGTATTTTCTTTACTCATGTTTTTGTTTCCTCCTACCACAGGCTGTTGCCCGAAAGTTTATCAGATATCGTATTGACAATGATCAGCATAACCATGTTTACGATGGTGTTGAACAGACCGATTGCTGAAGAATACGACATATCGTTGTTGATCAGACCGACCTTATAGACGTAGGTGGAAATGATCTCGGATACACTGGCATTCAGGTTGTTCTGCAGAAGGAAGGCTTTTTCAAAGCCGACGGAAAGAATGCTTCCGCAGTTCATAATCAGAAGAATGGTCGCGGTCGGCATGATCAGCGGAAGGTCGATGTGACGGATCAGCTGTAATTTCGTCGCGCCGTCTACCTTTGCCGCTTCATGCAGCTCCGGGCTGATGCCGGCGAGTGCTGCGAAGTAGATAACAGAGCTCCATCCTGTACTCTGCCATACGCCGGTCCACACATAAATGTGTCTCCAGTACGCTTTCTTCGCCATGAAGTTGACCGCCGGAATTCCGATTGCTTCCAGTACGTGGTTGATAACACCGACGGACGGAGACAGGAACAGAATGATCATACCGCACATAACTACGGTAGAAATGAAGTTCGGCGCGTAGGTGACGGTCTGGATCACTTTCCGGTATCTCTTATGGCGGAAGGAGTTCAGCATCAGTGCCAGGATGATCGGAATCGGGAATGATACGACCAGTCCGTACAGACTCAGGATCAACGTGTTCTTGATGGTGGATGCAAAGTATGGAGAGTTGAAGAATCTCTCAAAGTAGTACATGCCTACCCACGGGCTCTTAGTGATTCCGGCCGTCGCATTGAAGCGGCGGAACGCGATCTGTACACCATACATCGGAATGTAGCTGAAGATGAATGTCAGGATCACGCCCGGAACACAGAAAAGCCAAAGCGAGATGTCTCTCTTAAAGGCGCGGATGGTACGGCCTTTTTTCTTTGCTTTTGTTGGTTTCTCTTTCATTTCTCTCTTTCCTCCCTTTTAAAGGTTTCGTGTTTTCCTTGATTGTCGCATTTCCGGTCGTAAACATTTTGAACATTTTGCTTTCGCATCATCCTCGCGTGTTCCTTCTTTTTTGTGCAACTGCTACAATCAAATCTGTGATTTAAGATTTATCCAACACTGTTTTGTTGAATTTATTTTACCTTTTGTTACCTTATTTGTCAACCATTAATTGAACATATATACCAGTTTGTTACTTTTACGCAATTTAAGCAGGCGTTTTTTAGGCACTTTTCCTATATTTCGACGCGTTTTTCGGTTTTTCTGTCCCTTGCGGCCGTGATCCATGTTATCTTTTTTCGTATTTTCGTCCATTTCAAAGAAACAAAAAGGGAGAAAATAGTCGTTTTGTTTCGCAACATATTTTCTCCCTTTGTTCAGTTTTATTACTTTTTATATTATCTTCCGTCAAGCCTTACATTTCAGTTACATTTCCGCTCCACCATTTCTCTGCTCCATCCTCGAGCATCAGCTCATAGTCATGGCAGATCACTTCCGGTTTTCCCGGAATCTGGACAAAGTTCATCTCCTCTTTGGAAAGCTGGAACGAAACTTCTTTTTTCTCACCCGGTGCAAGAGAAATTCTGGTAAAAGCTTTCAGCTCTTTGATTCTCGCTACCACACCGCCGGAACGTTTCCGCACATACAGACACGGAACGGAGGTTCCTGCCATGCACCGGTGTTCTCTACGGTAAACGAAACGGCAGCACCGTTTTCTTCTTTGTTCACGGAAACATCGCTGCACGCAAACGTCGTGTAGGATTTTCCCTCACCGAACGTATGCAGCGGCTGGCTCGTCATATCGCAGTATGCCGGAACGACGGAGGTACGGTAATTGTAGCACACCGGAATCTGACCGGCGTGGCGCGGCATGGATACCGGGAGACGGCCGGACGGATTCGTGGTTCCGTAGAGCATCTCTGCAACGGCCTTGCCGCCCATCGGACCCGGATAAAACGCATACAGAAGGGCATTCGAAGCATTTTCGATATCCTCGATGCAGTATGCTCTTCCTGCGATCACAACGGTTACCATCGGCTTGCCAAGGCGGGCAAGCTCTGCAACCAGTTCTTCCTGTGCTGCCGGGATGTGAACCTTTGCGGTGTCCATTCCCTCGCCGCAGTCCATCGAACGGCTGCCGGTTCCCTTGGATGCTGCACCGTTTGCATCGAACACAGCTCCGCCGAAACGGGAAGAAGAACCGCCGACAACAGCTACGATCACATCGCTCTTTGCTGCAAGTGCCAGTGCTTTTGCTTTCTCGTCCTCGTCAGCCTCTGAAAATTCACTTCCCATTGCATAGGAAACTTCCACGCCCTCCGGTGCTTCCTGTTTCATGCCCTGAAGGACGGTGACGCACTCGCTTTCCGGAACCGGCGGGGTGTAGTCGCCGAGCATGCAATAACGGTCTGCTGCGTGATAGCCGATCACAGCTACTTTTTTGTACTTCTTAGCAAGCGGCAGCACACTCTCCTCGTTTTTCAGAAGAACAGCGGACTCCCGTGCCAGGGAAAGAGATACTTCCGGGATCCCGGCTTCTTCCGGGGTGAGCATGTTTTCTTCCATATAAGGATGTTCAAACAGACCCTTTTCAAATTTCAGCTTCAGAACTTTGAGAACAGACTCGTCGATCTCGCTCTCATCGAGAAGTCCCTGCTCTACGGCCTCGCCGAGACGGCTGAACGCTTCATCCCAGAGGCTCACATCCACACCGGCTTTTCTCGCTGCAACGCCTGCATGCAGAGTATCACCCTCGGTATCTTAAGGAAATCTACAGCCAAACCATCTGCCATCACAATGCCGTCAAAGCCCATTTCACCGCGCAGAACATCGCGGAGCAGCCATGCGTTTCTGTGGCAGTACACGCCGTCGATCTCGTTGTATGCCGCCATGATGCCTTCCACGCCTGCTTCACAGCACGCTTTTGCCGATGGAAAATGGATTTCCCGCAGCTCCCGCTCGCCGATTCTTGCAGCACTCGCGTTCACACCTCCGGTTGTCTCGCCCTGTGCGCAGAAGTGTTTTGCCACACTGCCGACACCGGTGGACTGCATACCGGTGACTGCCGCTTTTGCCATGGATGCGGCAAGGCACGGGTCTTCAGAGTAGCACTCCTCACTTCTTCCCCATCTCGGGTCGCGCGCCATATCGAGCGCCGACATCAGCGCCAGATCCACATGACCGCTCTTTAACTGTTTTCCGCATGCCTTGTAGCCTTCGGAAAGAAGTTCCGGGTCGAATGTTGCGCCTGCTGCCAGGTTGACCGGAAGCAGACCGCCGCCGAGCGCCTGATGGCCGTGCGGGCACTCGGTGCTCATCATCATCGGGATGCCGAGGCGGGAATGATCGATCACATATTTCTGTACTATATTATAGGCTTTTGCGGAAAGTTCCAGCACAATGCCGGTCTTCTCATCTTTATCTGCCCACGGATCGGCACGGTACAGGCCGTACAGGACGCCAAGCCCTCCCATGCGCTCTACTTCCTCTTTAAATTCCTCTGTCAGTGTAAACTCCTCACCCTGTCTCTCGTAAATCCGGAATCCGTACAGACGCTGATTTAACTGTCCTACTTTTTCCTGCAGCGTCATTTTTCCGAGCAGGTCTTTTGCGCGCTCTTCCGGGGAAAGGGCCGCATTCTGATATGCTTCCATTGTTTTTGTTTCCTCCTTGTCCTTCTCCTTATTTCAAGTGGCTTTATTGTACCGCATTCTTTTCATTTTGTCCACAGTAAGTTATCTTTCGTTCATTTTTGTTCATTTTAATGTTGAATTTTATTACTTCTGGTGTTATGATACCTTTTGTCGACACGTTTTCCGCGTGTTTTCTAAAAAAGCTTAACAGTAAATATTTGAAAGGGAGATTTTTACTATGAGTACAAACATCACAATTCCGGTTCCGGCAGTCCCGTTCGCACCGCCGGTTTACACCTGCCACCGCGCAAAAAAGCCGTTCGAGTTAGACGGAAACATCAACAAACCATTCTGGGAAGATGCCCCGTATACCGACGAATTTCTCGATATCGAAGGAAGCCACATGCCGCTTCCGCGCTTTGTCACCCGTGCAAAAATGCTCTGGGATGACGAGAACCTTTACGTAGCAGCCGTGCTTGACGGCGATGAAATCTGGGGACACCAGACCGAGCGCGACTCCGTCATTTTCCTCGACAACGATTTTGAAATCTTCGTTGACCCGGATTCTGATACGTACCATTACTATGAGTTCGAAATGAACGTTCTGAACACGGTATGGGATCTGTTTCTTTCCGAGCCATACCGTGACGGCGGAAGCGGCCTCAATGGCTACGACATGCACGGTCTGCGCACCGCTGTTCATGTAGATGGCTCCATCAACGATCCATCCGCAGAAAACAAGTGCTGGAGCGTTGAGGTTGTCATTCCGTTCGCTGCTCTCTATGAGTATCAGAAAGAACGCCGCGCACCGAAAAACGGAGAATTCTACCGTATGAACTTCTCCCGTGTTCAGTGGAAAGTGGACATCAAGGACAACACTTATGTAAAACGTACCAATGAAGCCGGAAACGTTCTCCCGGAGGACAACTGGGTATGGGCTCCGACCGGTGTCATCAACATTCATTACCCGGAACTCTGGTCTTTCGTTTTCTTCTCTGACGACCGCGACGACGCACCGTGTGACATCACGATTCCGGAGGACGAATACCGCAAATGGGAACTCCGCAAGCTGTATTACGCAGAAAACATTCTGTTTGAGACAACCGGTTCCTACAGCGACAGTCTTACCGTCTTACAGGAGACCCTTGCCGCTTACGCTCCAAATGACTTCAACAAAACCGTCAAAGCTCTTGACTACACCATTGAGACCACAAGCCACTCTTACCTGATCACCTGCCCGAGTGCCGACGGAGCACATTTACTCCTTCTGTCTTCCAATGGAAAGGTTGAAAAAGTTACACGTTAAGTGTATAATATGTGTTAGCACTCAAAATTTGTAACAGGATCGGTTTAAACTATGAAAAAGTAACGTTACAGGAAATCGCGAACTCCCTGGGCATCTCCCGGACTACGGTCTGGAAGGTGTTCAGCGGACACGAAGCGTCTCCGATTCCCTGCGCACCAAGGTCATCGCCAAAGCCCAGGAACTCGGCTATGCCATCCCGGAGGATTTTCAGTATCCGCAGAGCGCAGAGGAGACCACGCCGGTCAACATTGCAGTTGCCGTCTGCAGACCGGAAACCTCACTTTTCTGGATGACCATCATCCACCAAATTGCAAAAGTATTTTCGACACACAATGTCAATCTCGTTTACACGTATCTTCCGACTTCGGCGGATAAAACGTATTTTCTCCCGCCGACTCTTACAAACGGAAATGTTCACGGCATCATCGTTCTGAATGTGTACAACGAGCGTCTTCTGCGCCTGCTCGCAGAGACACAGATTCCGAAAGTGTTCCTGGACACTTCCTCTCTTGTTGCCCCGGATGAGCTGAACGGCGACCTGCTTCTCATGGAGAGCCGCACCAGTGTCCGCCGCATCACCTGCCATCTGCTCGAGCAGGGACGCACCCTTCCGGCTTCATCGGTGATATCAGCTACGCACAGTCCAACCGCGAACGATATGAAGGTTTCTGCCAGGCTCTGGCGGATGCCGGTAAAAAGGTGGATTCTTCTCTCTGCCTGACGACACCGCTCGGCATCGATACGTACCGTGAAGAAATCGATACCTTCCTTTCTTCCCTGTCCCGCATGCCGGACGCTTTCGTCTGCGCCAGCGACTACGTTGCCTGCATTCTGATGCAGCTTCTCGAAAAACGGGGCTTACGCGTACCGGAGGACGTTGCAGTATCCGGCTTCGACAACAATACAGAGGATCTTCTGGCAGAACATCTGACGACCGTTCAGGTCTTCAACGAAGAACTCGGCGCACGTCTGGCACTCCAGATTCTGTACCGGATCAAATATCCGAACACGCCGCATGAAATTACGTATCTCGGCACCAACGTGCTGTACCGCGATTCCACCGGTGACTGATTTTATTTTTCATCTGTTTTCAAAAAAGACACCGTCTTCCCTTCCGGGACACGGTGTCTTTTTCTGTTGCTCGGCATATCAACAATTGGTCCAGTGGACCAATTGTGATTTCTATATTTTATTTCTGTTTTCTTACTTCGCGGTGCGGATGCGGATCGTACGGATCTCATACGGCTTGATCGTAAGCTCAATCTCGTTCTCCTTCACACCAAGCGCGCCCTCGATCGGGTTCTCGAGAAGGTCGGTCTCCTCAGCGGATGCAATTGCCTCTGCGCAGTGCAGGGTCACTTTCGTTCTTGCATTCTCCACCTCGTACAGACGAACGATTACGCCGTCGCCGTCCTCTGCCTTCTTCACAGTCTCAAGCACTACGTCGCGTTTGTCTACAGACAGGAATTCCATGCGGTCTTTCTCTGCTGCACCTGCAACTGCTTTTGCCGGTACGTTCAGGTTCAGAGCTTCCTGCTCGGTGCCTGCCTCACGCCATGTTCCTGCGTGCGGATACAGAGAGTAAGTAAAGAAATGCTCTTCCTGGTCTGCGGTCAGGTTCGGCTCAGTTCCGGATTTGATCAGAGTCTGCGTCATCACACGGTTCTTCATGGAATAGCCGTACTTGCAGTCGTTCATCAGGCTGACGCCGTAGCTTCCCTCTGAGATATCAGCCCATTTGTGGCCGCATACTTCGAATCTTGCCTGATCCCAGCTTGTGTTGGTGTGCAGTTTTCTTGTCACATTACCGAACTGGATATCGAAGTTGCCTCGTCGCTGTGAACGTCTACCGGGAAGTGAACTTTCAGTACATGCTCGGCGAACTTCCAGTCAACGTAGGTTTCGAAGTCGATTCTGCGGTCTTTTGCATAGAAATGGATCTGCTGGCGGATGACGGTGTCCATCACTTCGCGCTCAATTTCCAGTGTTGCGCGGACCGGACCGTTTTCTGTCCACTCCATGCGGCGTACACCCTCCACCTTCCAGGATTTCTCGGTATGGAAGATATCCAGGTTCCATGCGCTGTACTGCAGAGGTTTGTCCTCATAGATACGCAGCTCGTTGCCGGTTGTTCCGCTCTGAAGCACTTCGCGGTCATTCTCTTTATCAAACAAGGAAGTGAATTCACCGTTTGCATCGATCTGGATCGTGTAGAACGGAGTCTCAAGGGTATAGCCCTCTCCAGCTTCTGTTACAGCAAATGGCGTTTCCGCAGCGGCTCCGCTCGTCGGGCGCAGAACCTGATATCCTTTGGACGGCAGGTTTTCTGCATAGACAATGGCTCCGTCTTTCGTCTGCTGTACCGGATATACGGTGGTTCCGTCGGTCATGGCTTCTGCCGCGGTCTCACCGAGTACAACAACGTCGTTTCTTCTGTGGCCGAGAGTGTTCCATACGGTCACGCTCTCGTCTTTTGTTCCGCAGAGTGCTTCCATGCGCTCGCCGATCAGTTTTGCTGATGTCTCCGCAATCTCTGCATATTCTTTCTTCGTCTGCTCATATACCTCATGGATCGAGGAGCCCGGCAGAATATCGTGGAACTGGTTGGTCAGGATCATCTCCCACATGCGGTTCAGTTCTTCGGTCGGGTATGCTTTTCCGGCGTTTTCGGCCAGAACGGACAGAAGCTCTAATTCCATCATCGCGTACTCGCTCTTACGGTTGCCGCGTTTGTTGCGTGCCATCGAGGTGTATGTTCCGCGGTGGAACTCAAAATACAGTTCGCCGATCCAGGTTGGGAGGCGTTTGCTGTCTTTTACCTTCTCATGCAGCTCGTCGAAATACGTTCTCGCAAATGCCTGGCGTACTTTCGGCACACCTTTGATGCCTTTTTCCATACGTTTGGATGTCTCCAGCATTCTTCTGGTCGGGCCGCCGCCGCCGTCTCCGTAGCCGTAGCTGATCAGGATATCGTTGTTGATGTCCTTGTTCTGGTAGCGGTCCCATCCGCCATGATGGCATCCGGGTGCAGCATTCCGTTGTATGTGGTAAAGAAGCTCGTCTCCGGCTGTCCGACGCCGAGCGTTGTGATCATATGAGTGAATACTTCACTTCCGTCGATGCCTTCCCAGTTCATCGTATCGTACGGCACTTTGTTGAACTCGTTCCATGCCAGTTTGGTCGTCATGAAGTAGTCAATTCCGCATTTTTTCAGAATCTGCGGCATCGCTGCGCTGTATCCGAAGACATCCGGCAGCCACAGGATCTTGTTGTCCACGCCAAACTCTTCTTTGAAAAAGCGTTTTCCGAACAGGAACTGGCGCACGAGGGACTCTCCTGAAGTCAGGTTGCAGTCTGCCTCAACCCACATGCCGCCTTCCGGTCCCAGCGTCCTTCTTTGACTCTCTGGCGGATTTTCTCGTACACTTCCGGGTGTCTTTCTTTGACAAAGCTGTAGAGCTTCGGCTGGCTCGACATGAAGTGATAGTTCGGATACTCCTCCATCAGTTTTAATACCGTTGCAAAGCTTCGGCAGGATTTCTGGCGAACCTGGTCAATCGTCCACAGCCATGCCACATCGATGTGGGTGTGGCCGATGCACGTTGCCACAACTTCGTCCCAGCCGCCCATTTTTCATAGATCTCTTCCTGGATGCATTTTTCTGCCTCTTCGATGGAAGCGTAGAACTCTTTACTGTACGGCTTGCGCAGGTCCAGCAGATTGATCGTGTTGGTCAGTGCGGTTTCGAGATCCAGACGCGTTTTATTATCCTCGTCCATACGGTTCAGGCCCTGCATCGGAACGATAAGGTCGTAATAGATCTCCTCGATTTTCGCATCATGCTCCTCAAGGTCTGCCAGCAGACGGAACTCGCTGTGCAGCGTTCCGGTGTAGGACTGCAGGTCAAGCTGGATTTTTTCACCGGCCTTTGCGTTTTCTCTTACAAGTACTTCGCGGTGGTTGATATCCATACCCTGGATCACTTCGCCGTTTGCAAACAGCAGGAACTGCGGGTTTCTTCCGTCATCCCAGTCGTCCAGTCCTGCATGGACTCTCATCCAGAGATTTTTTCCATCGAAACTCTCCGGAATGGTGATGGTGGTGCGGAACCAGTAATGTTTGTCCGGTCCGTACCAGCGGTCATTGACCGTATCAAACGATGTCCACGGCTCTTTTGATGCATCGGCCTCTGCCGGTGTGATATAGCATCCGTTTTTCACCTGCATATCGGTGATTTTGATTTTCTGTGAAATCGAAAGTCTTGCCAGTTCCTGGCAGATCACGTTCACACGCTCTTTTACAAATTTCATAGTGCCTCCTTATGCTTTCCATGGGGTCATTTTTAAAAAGAAAGTCCGCCGGACCTGCAGGCTTCTTTCACCCGTAAGCCCGGCGGACTTGTCGCTTTTTAAGTTATCTTATAAATCAAAGGCTATTCTCTTTCACATAGTTCAGCAGCTCATCTACGGTTGTGAATGCCATACCGGTTACAGTATCTGCGCATCCGTAGTAGATAGTGATTCTTCCGGTTGCTGCATCGCTTAAGGTTGCGCACGGGAATACTACGTTCGGAACATCACCCATGCACTCGTACTGGGTGATCGGAGCCATAATATAGTCTTTCGTTCTGTATTTTACTTTCCACGGCTCGTCGATATCAAGCAGTGCGCATCCCATACGATATACGTATCCGTTGCAGGTTGTGATAACGCCGTGGTAGATCAGCAGCCATCCCTCATCTGTTTCGATCGGAACCGGGCCGGCACCGATCTTGGTGCACTGCCATGCAGACTCATCGCCGCGGACCGGGCTCATCATGTGACGGTGTCTTCCCCAGAATTCCATATCTTTACTCTGGCTGACAAAGATATCGCCGAACGGTGTATGGCCGTTGTCGCTTGGACGGCTCATCATCATGTAGTAGCCGTTGATCTTTCTCGGGAACAGCACGCCGTTACGGTTGAATGGAAGGAATGCGTTCTCAAGCTGAACGAATTTCTTGAAGTCATAGGTGTAAGCAACACCGATGGTCGGGCCGTGATAGCCGTTGCACCAGGTTACATAGTATTTGTCGTCGATTTTGCAGACACGCGGGTCATAACGGTACTCTCTTGTCAGAATCTCCTCGTCAGCGCCCTCAAATTTGATCGGTTCATCCTCGATCTCCCAGTGGATACCGTCTTTACTTCTTCCAACGAAGATGTCCATGCTGATGGAACGGCTGTCGCAGCGGAATACACCTACGTATCCGTCCTCGAACGGTACGACTGCGCTGTTGAAGATACTGTTGGAACGTTTCTGCTCGTAACGGCCGATGATCGGGTTCTGATCATAGCGCCATACCGGCATGTGCTCTCCTGCTGGTTTTTCCTGCCAAGGCATATCCGGCAGATTGTTTCCGATGATTTTACTCATGATTGTTTCCCTCTGTGAAAATTATTTTTTTCTTTCTCTCTTGTCACGCCATACGGACATTTTTGATCTTTCGATCCGATACTTCTATCTTCGTCCATTTCTGCGCAAAAGTCAAGTGTTTTTGTTCACTTTTATGTAAATTTTCGTTTTCTTTGTTACTTTTTATCGTTCATTTATTCTCTTTTTCTGTTCATTTTGTTTACAAACAGATTTTTTTATTTTTCGTACGGTTTTCTTCCCCGCAGAATATCGGCATACCAGAATACAATTTCCGCAATGTGGTGCAGATCGCCTTCTTTGCTGATGCTTCTCCAGGACGCTTTATACTTCATAAACCAGGTTTCCAGCCGTCCCGCAAGTGCCGCGCAGGCTGCCTCATCTTTTTCTTTTCCAAGCTCGATATCACACAGTCTCGCACCCGTCTCATTCCAGATGTCAATCGCTTCCATCGTGAGTTCCAGCACCGGAACCATTGGACGGCAGGATTCTTCCAGAGCACCGGCTGTCTTTTTCAGTTCTTTTTTCAGAGCGCAATTGTTTCCTTTGCAGCTGCACGCTTCGCCTCATCCTGGATTCTCGCGTCAAACAGCGCATTCCGGTTGTTCGGATGACCGAGCACTTTTTCCTCGTAAACGACGTTGGCATCCCACCAGTCAAAGATGGAGCATTCTGCCGTTTTTGCCATATAGGAAACGAATTTTCCGCTCCGGTCGCCGTAGGCAGACGGGAAATCTGTTCATTCAGCTCCTCAAAGCTGTCGGTATCGTCTCCCCAGGAGAAGACGGCTCCATAGATCATGCCAGGAAGGGAAAAGTCCGGCTGATTGATGTGGCCGCAGTCACCCCAGTCTGTGTTCAGAACACCTTCCGCATGGTATTTTCTCGCATAGCCGCACATCCGTGCGATATTTTTGTAGCTGTTCTCCACCAGGTTCATCCACTGGTTCCAGCCGCCGACCCCAGGACAGAGATACTGTCTTGCACCAGCTTCCGCCATCACTTTTGCCTCATGCTCTCTCTGCTCGGCTGCATAGCCCCAGGTCAGGCAGACGGTTTCCTCTGGCAGCTCTTTGATCAGCTCCGGCTGTGCGCAGATGATATCGCCCCAGAACATCGGCTTTTTGCCTTTTGCCACGAGAAACTCGCAGAGCTCTTTTACATAGTCGATATACAGGCGGTGAACGCCTTTCTCGTCTGCCAGCGGTTTCGATTTTCCTTTTCCAAGGTCGAACGTTTCGTCCGCGCAGATGTTGAATTTATCCGTGGCAAAAAGCGCCATGTACTCCTCGATCATGGCCTTGATCAGCTCGATCGCTCTGCCGCCGGAGACATCCACCGTGTGATGCTGCATCCGGTCCCAGAAGGAAAACGGCTCTTTCCAGCTGTCTGGGAATTCACAGAGGTCGCCATAGCTCTTTGTGGAGAGCAGCATGTACAGATGGCCGAACGTTGCGATCGACGGCACCAATTCGATATGAAGCTTTGCGCAGTACGCATCCAGCTCGCGGATTTCCTCTGCCGTAAGCGGCGTCTCATCGCGCCACATCTCGGAAAGTCCGGAGAACAGATACGTGTGCTCCACATAGAGCTGCAGCTGGTTCAGCTTGTAGTACGCCATGCGGTCTGCCACCTGTTTTAAATAGGAAAGTGTCAGCACACGGCCTCTCGTCTCATCGAGATAATAGCCGCGCACCGGCAGATCCGGCTCATCCTCGATCCGCACGGCAGGAAGCAGTGCACCGTATTCGTGCATCATCTGGCACAGCGTCTGCACACCGTAGAGCACGCCGGCTCCGTCTCCGCCCTGGATGCGGATTTCCTCCTCTGTCACCTGCAGCACATACTGCTGGCTTTTCCTTGTCTCATCCAGTTCCAGCACAATCGCGCCGGTCTCTTTTCTTCCCGGAACGCCGTATCCGATATCGTACTGCATTCCGGTTTCCTTTTTGATTCCCTTCTGCAGCACTTTCGCATACGTATCCCCATTTCCCAGCAGTCTGCCATCCAGTACAATTCTGCCGTCATAGCAGAGTGCATGTTCCCCCGTCAGGAGTTTTACCTCTTTTGGTTTTGGTAAAAATTTCATTTTCCTTCTCCTCTTGTTTTTTGTTTTCTTTGTAACCATAGAACTTTCACTGAACGTTAAGTAACATTTTGAAACCACTTTTCTCTTCTCCCCCATCCTACCATATTTTTTCCACATATTCCACAATAATTTGTAATTTTCTTCAATTTTTTTCAAAATTTCTTCCTGTTCTGCTCTTTTATATGTAAAGTAACTTTTATTTCTCTTTGTTTCCCATTTCCATTCCGGAACAAAATCTGTTTTCGGATGCATCGTTCATTCCATTTTTACTTTTCTTTTACACAAACGCTGGTGAATTTTGTCTGTATCAAGTATAATGAGATATATGTTGGCTTATATTTCTGCGTTCTGATCACCTCGATGATCTGGATCAGCGCCATTGTCACGAAGCGCTCCGCTGACCGGAGTTACTTCGCACTGAACACGACGGAACACGCCAACCGTGCCAAAACAGCCTTCCTCAACAACATGTCCCACGACATCCGCACTCCGATAAATGCGATCATCGGCTTTACCGCTCTGGCTGCCGCCCACGTCAATCAGCCGGATCAGGTGCAGGAATACCTGAACAAGATTTCCACCTCCGGCCAGCACCTTTTAAGCTCCTCAACGATGTGCTCGATATGAGCCGGATTGAGAGCGGCCGTGTCAAGATTGAGGAAAAAGAAGTCCATCTGCCGGATGTGATGCACGATCTGCGCGCTATGAGATCATTCCGCAGCTTCAGGCGTCCGCGTCCTCGTAGCGGATGACGATTCGAACACGGCGATCAGCGTCAGCCATATGGTACAGGAAATCGGCATGGTTGCCGAGTGGACGCTCTCCGGAAAAGAGGCAGTTCTCCGCACCAAAGTTGCTGTCGAGCAGAACCGCGAATTCGGTGCGTACATCATCGCCAAAGTGCTTGGCTGATTCCCCTTTCTTATCTGCAGGAACAGTGAATTTTCTCTTACTCGAAAAAGAGGAGAAAAAGTTCACGGCTCCGGCAGATTTTTTCTTGCATTCTTTCGGGGAAGTGTGCTAGAGTGAAGGTATCATATTTTATAAGAGGTGCTTATTTTGGATATTAATTACGAGTTATATAAGGTTTTCTATTACGTTGCCACCACACTCAGTTTTTCCGAGGCCTCCAAGCTGCTTTTTATCTCGCAGTCGGCGGTCAGCCAGTCGATCAAGGTACTGGAGAAAAAGCTTGGAATCACGCTCTTTATCCGCAGTACAAAGCGCGTGCAGTTAACACCGGAGGGAGAAACGCTGCTGCGCCACGTAGAGCCTGCGATCAACCTGATTGCGCGCGGTGAAGCACAGATTATGGAAGCGGGAACGCTTGGCGGCGGCCAGCTCCGCATCGGCGCGAGCGACACAATCTGCCGCTATTTCCTCGTTCCGTACCTGAACCGTTTCCACCGCTCCTTTCCGAATGTCCACATCAAGGTGACAAACCAGACTTCGACCCAGTGTGTCGATCTGCTGGAATCCGGCCAGGTGGATTTCATCGTGACCAATTATCCAAACTCGCATCTTTCCAGCCGTCTTCACACGATTCCGATTCATTCGTTCCACGATATCTTCATCGCGAACGGCGAATATTACCCGGAACTGGAAAACAGGCCGGTTCACTTAAAAGAGCTGCTGCAGTACCCGATTCTGATGCTCGACCGCAAGAGTACGACGAGTGAGTTCCTGCACAGCCAGTTTCAGCGGTTCCAGCTCGACCTCGTGCCGGAAATTGAGCTTGGCAGCAACGATCTTCTGATCGACCTGGCGAGTATCGGCCTTGGCATCGCGTTTGTGCCGGACTACTGTCTTGTAAAAGAGACGGCGGCCTTCCAGCTCGACCTCGTGGAGGAGCTTCCGCCGCGCCAGCTTGTTGTTGCCCACAGCTCCCATCTGCCGATCCCGCAGGCGGCAAAAGAGTTCATGAGCATGCTGGAAAAAGGCGCCGAATAACTTTTTCCGATCTATACGTCAAAAGAGACAGAATCCTCAAGAAATTTCTCTGGATTCCTGCCTCTTTTTCTGTTTTTATGATCCGTTCTGGATTTACTGCTCGCTGCCGTCTTTCTGCGCCGGTTCGGATGCTTCCGCTTTTTCCGGGCTTTCTGCATCCGCTGCTGCCTTTCCGGCTTCTGCTTTCAGATACTCTTTGAGCTCTTCCGGGCTGGAGATCTGAATGTTGCGGTTTACTTTTGCATCGTACGTATCGGCTCTCATGATTTCGGAGAGATCGACACCGGTCGCCTCTTTCATCGACTCAAACAGCTTTGCCATCACCACCGGCACATTGCCCGCTACGGAGCCGATGCCGTTGTCCTCGCTTCCGCCGCCGATGATCGTAATCTTGTCGATCTGGCTGAGCGGCTCTGCGATCTTTCCGGCGATCTCCGGCAGAACCTTGATCATCATCTCTGCCATTGCGGCTTTGTTGTAGCGCTGATAAGCCTCGGCTTTCTTCTCCATACCTTCGGCCTCTGCAAGTGCCTGGGCGCGGATGGATGCGGCTTCCGCCTCACCTTTTGCCTTGATACCGAGTGCTTCCTGCTCCATCGCATAGCGCTGGGCTTCTGCCTGGGCTTTCTTTGCCTCCGCCTCGCGGATTTTTTCGAACTGGTCTGCCTCTGCGTCTTTCTGACGGCGGTACAAATCTGCCTCTGCCTGCTGCTGTTTTGCGTAACGCTCGGCCTCGGCTTTCTTCTTGACTTCTGCCTCGAGGGATTTCTCGGTTACTTCTACTTCTCTGGCACGGAGCTCAACCTCACGCTCCTGACGGGCGATGTTCGCATTCGCGGAAGTGATTTCCAGCTCTTTTCTCTGCTGCTCTTCCTGAATCTTGTACGCTGCATCTGCCTCTGCCTTTTTGATATCGGACTCTTTTTTCAGCTCTGCCGACTTGATTGCCAGATCGTTGTTTTTCTTTGCGATCTCAGTCTCGGCAAGAACGCGCTCATCGTTCGCCTCTTTATTTGCACGCGCCTGGGCAATTTTGATTTCTTTCTCGGAATTGGCACGGGCGATCGCCGCGGATTTCTTGATTTTTACGATATTGTCGATACCAAGGTTTTCAATGACCTGATTGGAATCGACGAAATTCTGTACGTTGAAGCTGATGATGTCAAGTCCCATCGCAGCCAGGTCCGGTTCTGCATTTTCTTTGACCAGCTCCGCAAACTTCTGACGGTCGGAAACCATCTCTTCCAGACGCATCTTTCCAACGATCTCACGCATGTTTCCTTCAAGGACTTCTCTTGCAACCTTGGCAATATATTCGCTGTCGCGGTTCAGGAAGTTCTGGGATGCTTTCTGGAGCTTCTGCGGTTCGTCCCCGACTTTGATGTTGACGGCTGCATCCACCTGAATATTGATGTAGTCAGCGGTCGGCACGCATCGCTCGTCTTCACATCGATCGCTACCAGCTTCAGACTCAGCTTGTCCAGCCGCTCAAAGAATGGGAGCTTGATGCCGGCTTTACCGATCAGGATCCGCTGGCCTTTTTGGAAACCGGAAATAATAAATGCGGTATCCGGCGGCGCCTTCACATAACCGCTCGCCAGAATGGCAAGAATGATCACCACAACAGCGATCACGGCAATCATGGTTGCATGTTCGAATACAAATTCCATCTTGTTTCCTCCCTTTTTTCTGCGGATGCTTTTCGCTCCGCGTTCTGCTTTTGTGTCTGTGTTATTTTCACTATAGCATTTTTTGCGGGATAGATACAACTGCATTATTATTACGATTTTGTAAGATTTCTGTTCGGGCAAAAACAATCCGCTGGAGCAGATTCTGATATACCTTGCAATAAAAAAACGAAGGAGCTTCTTTTTACAGAAACTTCTTCGCCTTTCCTTTTTTTCACTGATCCTGCTCTTATGCTCTTTCGACAATCTTCTCCAGCGCTTTTGTGATCGCTGCTTTCAGCTCCGTCTGATCTGCCGGTGTCTTGACAGCCAGCTGACGGATCAGTGCTGTTACGTGATCGTCTCCAACCTCACCAAGGCTCGTAACGGCCGCGATTTTTACGTCCACATCGTCTACTTCCAGAAGAGAAGTCAGAATATTAACAGAACCATCATTTCTCGAAGCTGCACAGGCTTTTGCAAGCGCTACCTGCGTTGTCTTGTCCGAATCCAGATACTGTTTTCTTAATTTGTCCCATTTTCCTTTTTCCACCATTTTTTTCAGCTTGTCTTCCGATGCCTCTTTTAAACCAAACATTGTAAATCCTTCTTTCTTTTTGCTCTTATTTTTGGTGGATGCAGCAACTGCCGCGGCGAATCAAAAAGGTTCGTAGTGTTTTTGCTGTCGTCCCTGTCATGTCCGTCACATTGTAACCATGCTCTCGTCCATAACAGAGATTATACTCCTTTTCTTCTGGTTTTTGAACAGAAATACTATAAAGTTTTTATTAAAAATCGTTACTTTTTCACAAATTTTTCTTGTTGTTCT